>Ga0078972_1000993_pt2 | contig 93462 bp, 86 predicted proteins | sample YelNatPaOPGAMG01_FD_67568 | JGI IMG/M metagenome (GOLD analysis project Ga0078972, IMG submission 67568) | Hot spring thermophilic microbial communities from Obsidian Pool, Yellowstone National Park, USA - OP-RAMG-01 (SPADES assembly) (version 2) | ecosystem: Environmental > Aquatic > Thermal... | reverse complement strand
TTGCGAGGCCTCACGTGGGCCGAGGCATGGCATAATCATCGAAATGGTGCGCGAAAGACCGCTGGCCTAGGGGGAACGACGAGGGTGGAACCACTCCGTTCCCTTCAGGGCCTCCCGAGCCGGCCTTTCCGCCAGGTAGTTCTCCAAAAAAGATGTCCTTGCCGCGTACAATGGAGAGTCCGCGAAAGGCGTTTCCGTGATAAGAGACGCCTTGCGAGTCGAGGAACATGGGCCACTCGGCCTCTTTGGGGGAATCTCTACGAGAAGTGATCCCATTATTGAGGCCGTTCAAAGCCACCCTTTATCCCACACCAATAACCCTGTGGCTACCATTCTGACCTATTTTGGTCAGGGAGAATGTCCGATCCAAACCGGCGCTGGCCCACGATGGAGCAAAGTGGGGGCAGTGGCGTCGGATGCAGTCTGTGGGGTGAAAGTTGATGCCGATGGTGAGGGACGAGCGGGCCCGCTAGGCCGAACTCCGGGCAGGACCAAATCTACACCGAACCAAGCATACCCTCCGAGCCTGTAAAGCGGGAAAAGACCTGGCTCGAACCCTCTCAAACCAAGCACCTCGATATCACTGGATTCGGGAATAAAAGTGCCGAATCGCTGCTAGATTAGAAGCCACACCACCAGTAGGCCTACGAGGCTCACAAGGACGTAGGCGGCATAGGCATTCACGCTCCCAGTGTGCATTCGAGCCAGCCCTTGAGCTACTTTTTGGGACAATCGCATCATTGGACCGTACACCGAACGATCCAGAAGATGTGTCTCCTCTGCCGGCCCCGTCATGATAGCTGTGCGGAAATGTTCAGCCACGGTCTCCCTTGCACTTTGGACCTTGGAGGGCTGGAACACAGCCTCGAAAATCACCCTCACCGGATTGGAGAATCCAGTGGCCGTATATGTCATTTCTGAAGTGAGACGACGCACCCCGCCATCCCAGGCAGGTCGCCTCACCACCTTCCGGGACCTGGTGAAAAACCAAACCGAGAGGAAGGCACTGCCCAGGAGCAAGACAAGCATGGCCAGAGAATAGGAACTGGACATTGCGAACACCACGGGGTTTCTCTCCGTGCCCCGATGGAGCACAACAAGCCCCCTGCCCGGAATGAGGCCCCGGCCTACCTCCGCTCCCAGGTCGTGGAACTCGGATAAAAAGGCCTCATCCCACTCGGGATCACCCTTCTCAACGGTGAAAAATGGAGGAACCAGCGCATTGACGGTTGACGCTCCCACCAATTGGGCCACCGGCCTGTCAAGGACGGGAATCACGTGTGTGGGAAGGACACCTAACCCGAGACAGCAGACAGCCAGTAGGGCCATGGCCCACCTCATGGAAGCCGGAACCTCTCTGGCCTCTCGGGCCTCCTCAGACCTAGCCACTCCGAGGAAACTCATGGCGAAGGCCTTGACAAAGCATGTCACGGCAAGCCCCGCGGTGAGGGCGAGGCCCGCCCCGCAGAGTGCGAAGACTATCTTAACCGCTGTGGAGTCCAGCAGGGCAATACGGAGCAAGCTCTGAAGGGTCAGCCACTCACTCACGAACCCGTTGAAAGGGGGCAAAGCCGAGATGGAAAGGGCGCCCACCAGGAAGAAGAGAGAGGTCCATGGCATGCCTCGAGCGAGCCCACCCATGCGATCCATGTCCCGAATCCCCAAACGGGAATCCAAAGACGCAGCACCCAAAAAGAGCAGCGACTTGTATACCGAATGGTTCACCATGTGGTAAAGAGAAGCTAAAAGGGCTATTCCTGCCTGAGGTATCAGACCTGAAGATCCAAAGACGAACGCCGCCCCCAGACCCGCGGTGACTATCCCCATGTTCTCGATGGAGCTGTGCGCCAGCATCCTCTTCATGTCATTTCGTATGGTGGCGTAAAGGATTCCAAGAAGGGCGGAAAGGCTTCCCACTAGCAAAACAACGAGACCATGGGCAGGATCCGTCATCCCGAGCAACTCCCAATCCACCCGGATGATGCCGTAAACACCCAGATTCAGGATGGCCCCAGAGAGCAAAGCGGATACGTTTCCAGGGGCCGCCGGGTGGGCCTTGGGTAGCCAGCTGCTCACGGGGACGAGACCCGCCTTCACACCGAATCCCAAGAAGGTCAGGATGAATACCGCCCAACGGGCATGGGCAGACAGGGCTTGGGATCCGACTTTGAGAGAAGCGAAATCCAGTCCTCCAGAGGCCTCTGCTACTATGATAAGCCCGAGGGCTATTGCGAGGGTTCCCGCCTCACCCATTGACAGCATCAAGAACCCGGATCGGATGTTCTGCTCCTCCCTGTACTCGTAGTTCACAAGGAGATAACAGATAATGGACATGCCCTCCCACGCAAGGAGGAAAAAGACCACGTCTCCTGCGATAAGTACCAGCACTATGGAGGCGAAGAGCAAGTGGTAAAGGCATCCGAAGGTCTTGAGGCTATAGCGCCCCAGGTACTTCCTCAAATACCCAGCGGAAAAGATCGACACAGGCATGAAGACCATACCCGTCACGAACATGAAGAGGGAGGACAGGACATCCATCCTCACGAGGAGTCTCCCTGCCAATGGAAGCTCCCAGAGCCAAACCTCCAACGTGGTGCCCCTGAGAAGCACATTCCCACTGATAACCAGAAGGAGAGCTGAGGACAGGAAGCCGGTCAAAGAGAGAGCCATTGGGCCCCTGCGCCCTGAAAGCAGGCCGGCTGCAATGGTTCCAGACAAACAAAGCGCAAAGAAGGCAGATAACAGATGACCTGTCCAACTCATTGGCTATCTCCTCGCATCTGGTTCGTGGCATCCGTGAGAGATGTGGCTGGCCTTCTGCCCACGACCACCAAGAGGCCATGCAGAATGGCCAAGGGGGGAGGCGGGCACCCTGGCACACCCACGCTCACTGGCACTATCCCCGTTACACCCGCCTCGCTGGCGAAGCTGGGTCCGAATAGCCCGCCCGAAAGGGAGCAGGTTCCGACGGCCACTACCTTCTTGGGCGTTGGCATGGAGTCGTAGACCTTTTCCAAGGCCCGTCTCATGTGGTCGGTTCCAGGCCCTGCCACCAAGAGGACATCGGCCTCCCGCGGGCTAGGGGTGAAAAAGAAACCTAGTCTATGGAGGTTGTAGTGAGGCTTTGTGAGCTGGGCCACCTCGCTCATGCAGGCCCCGCATGCACCCGCATCCACAAAGCGAATGTGTAATGAGCGAGAGAAGGATGGACCAAGTCCCTCCATCTCCTTTGGATCCGTACTTGTCCATTCGGCCCATTCGTATCCCCATTCCCACTCAACAAAAGGGGTGCTGGCTCTGACACACCTCCTGCAGTGGATACAGCGCTTGTGATCCACTGTGGTCTTCCCGGCCCTCTGAACCAAGGCCCCAGTAGGACAGGACGGAATCTCCGGCAGGCCCCTTTGTCCTCTCAACACAGTGGACACCGGACGCCCTGGGGAGACCCCCGGACTCGTCTCCATGGAGCCTGGATAGCGGGTGGTCACTATCCCTGTTCTTAAACCCTTCAATACCCATTTGCTCATTATCGCCCCCTACCTGTCGGACTCTGCATTGGAAAGGCCGAAGCTGGCCATGATAATGGGAAAATCCTGAAAGGCGAAGTTCTCGGCCGCGAGATGAAAGCCATGCCAGTTCGTGAACGAGGGCGTGGTCAGGCGGTACCTTGCGACTACGCCATCCTCCTCCAGACAGACCCAATGGAAGGCAGCCCCCCTTGGGGCTTCCACCCATCCCAGCGCAGACCCCGCTGTTGGGGTAGGTCCGGTATTCGAGATCGGGCCCTGGGGAAGAGAGGACAAGACATCTTCCACGATCTGAGCCGATTGTTCAGCTTCCCGGAACAGGACTCTCAGGCGCGCATAGCTGTCACCCTCCAATTCGCAAGGCACTCGAAACTCCACTCTCTCGTACCCCGAGTAAGGCAAGACTTTCCTCAGGTCTCTCTCAATGCCGGATGCTCTAGCCACGGGGCCCACAAGGCCGTAGGCCCGGGCATCATGCGCGGATACGATCCCCACTTCCTCGAGACGATCCAGAAAGCTGCTCGAAAACCGCAGCATATCCTCTAGGTCCAGAAATCTCTTCAAAATCTCCCGGATACCGTTTTGAAGCAAGGTGAGTTTCCTTTCTGTCAGATCCACTGTTAGGCCGCCTGGGACATTGAGGCCGAAGAGATATCTGTGTCCGCTCACCATGCAAGAGAGCCTGAGAAGCTCTTCCTCCAGGATGCTTGCCTGGCTAGTTGCCACACCAAGCCCCGTGGAGCTGCAGATTTCAGCTACAGCGTGGACGTGGTGCCTGAAGCGTTCCAGCTCGCAAAGGGCGATCCTGAGCATCCGCGCCCGCTCTGGAACTTGAAGACCCGAGAGGCGCTCCACTGCTTGGCAAAAGGCTAGAGAATGCGCGAAGGCAGAGGTGCCTGAGAATCGCTCGGCCAAAAGCAGTACGTCCTCAACCCGTCTTCCCTGAGCGATCTTTTCGACACCACGATACTTGTAAAAGAACCTCGGGATGGTCCTTATCACGTCCTCGCCAACTGTTTCCAAGAGAAAGTGGGCGGATTCTGCATGATCGGAGTAAACAGGGCCTATGGGCATCACAAAGGCCCCGGGGCTCTGGACGATCCGGTCAGGCCGCCAGTCGGGATCCAATTCTCGATGTGGATAAGGTTTCGAGCCGTCAAAGCCTCGAAGCATGGGGTTGACGCCCTCTGGCCATTCCTCGTGGAGCACGAAATCGCCCAACTTCGGGTGTCCCTCAAATACGAGACCGAAGAGATCCTCGGCCTCCCGCTCGTGCCAGTCAGCGGCGTGCACCAAGGATGCTATGCTTGGCACACTATTTTCCCAACCGGGAATCCGAACCAGCAGGCTCAGCAGGCTTCTCTCCACCCCTCCATAAAAGACATATCGGAGGAGCCACCCTCTTTCCTCCTCTAGGACCACCAAGGTAGCGAAGGTGTAATGGAGTTCCGAGCACAACCATTCGCAGAGAGCGGGGAGGTCCCTGGCCTGGCACACCACCTCTGCCGCTTCCAGGTAAGCTGACCTCTCGAGTGCCACCTGGACTGGCCATCGCCCTTCCATCGCCCTGAGCGTGCCCTCAATCCCCCCGCGTGGAATTTCCGAAACCAGCATAGCCTCTTACCTCCCCAAGGAAGCTGCTGCGAGCCGTAGCATCTCCTCCAGAATGCCCGGGACGTAGCCTCCCAGTAAGAACACTGGAATAGCCGAGATCCCGAGGGCAACCAACACCGACCCCGGAAGCCTGACTTTGGCCTCCTCCTCATCAGGGGGCCCGAACACCATTCGATTCACGTGATACATAACCCCGCAAAAGCCGATCACGATGAAGGCTGCGAGCGCCACAGTGGGGATCTCTTGACCACTTTGAATGCCGGCTTTGAGGATAGAGAACTCTCCCAAGAACACTGCAAAAGGGGGCGCGCCAGCGATGGCCAGGCTTCCCGTGAGGAGAGCCAGGGCTGCTGGCCTCGATACGCGAATGAGCCCTTTTACCGAAGCGATCTCTCTGTGGCCCACGACCAAGAGGGTGCTTCCAGCTGCGAGGAAACAAAATGCCTTTGTGACCGAATGGGCCACCATCTGGAGGTTAGCCCCGTAGTACGCCGAGGTTCCTCCTATCCCCGCCGCGAACATGATTATGCCCATGTGCTCGACCGTTGAGAAGGCGAAAAGTCTCTTGTAGTCCTTGACTTGCAAGAGGAGAAAGGCCGCTGTACCGGCCGAGGCGAGGCCTGCGGCCATCAACCAGCTCCCAGGACCATGGCTAAGGCCCTGGAGGGCTGGAAGTAACCTTATGATGGTGTACAGGACTGTCGTCGTCTCGATGCCCGAGAGCAAGGCGCAAACCGGAGACGGTGCCTGGCTGTGGGCATCGGGAAGCCAGGTGTGAACAGGCACGAGACCCACCTTGGTTCCGAAGCCGACCAGTATGAAGAGAAAGGCAGTCTGGAGGAACGGCCCAGGTATGTCTGGGGAAGCAACGATGAGTCCGGACCAAGTGAAGTCTCCACGTCCGGCGATCTTCATTCCCCAGTACAGAATGAGGATTCCCACCAGGGCGAGGGCAGCTCCCATGCAGGTGAGAACAACGTACTTCCAGGCAGCCTCCAAGGCCTCGGAAGTATCCTCGAAGCTCACCAGGAACACGCTCAAGAGGGTGGTCAGCTCAACCGCGATCCAAACCAAAGCCAGGTGAGAAAAGGCCGGCACCGCCAGCATGGAGAGGAGAAAGAGGTTAAACCTGGCATAGTAGCGTCTTTTCTTTCCTTCTCTCTCCTGGGGCACCACACGCCGGATGTAGCCTAGGGAAAATATGGAGGTCGTGAGCCCGACGAATGCCACCAGGAGCAAGATGAGGGCCCCGAAACTATCGCAGGAGATCCAACCAGGAAAGGCAATGACGTGGCCGCGAGTGATGGTGGTCAAAGCGACATGGATGGAAATGAGGAACACCGCGAGGCAGCCCACCACCGTGGAGAGAGCTGCAAGCCCCCCTCCAATGGGGAGAACACACAAGATGGCGGATAGCGCAGGTACCAGCAAAACGACCAGGAGCTCCATAGCGCGTCAATCCTCCTTAAGCGATGCCAGCTTTCCTACAACGGTCATGCCGGTCCTCTCCCTGATCCTCCTGGTCAGGAGGCCCATTACCAGGGCGATGATGAGGACGTCGAAAGCCGCCGCCAGCTCGGCAATGATGGGAAGATCCGGGGCTATACAGATACCAGCCAAGAAAGAACCATTTTCCATGGCGAGCAAGCCTATGACCTGCGGCACAGCCTCTCTCCGGACTACCACAGCATATGCTCCCAGCAAGACCCCAGCAGTGCCAACCGGCAGGTTCATCCTCACGAAAGGGTCCTGGCTTGCTCCCAAAAGAGGGCTAGAGGCAAAGTAAGCGAGTATCACCAACGCCATACCCAGTAACAAGGAAGTCGGGATATTCAACACTTGGGAGATTTCCCTCCGAGCGTACGCCTCCTGGCTCACCAGCCGCACAAGAAGCCACGGGATCAAGATCGACTTGGTGCCTACGGTGATCACGGCCACCACAAATAAGTGGACGGAGCTATGCTGGAAGCCCAGAATCGTGGCCGATGCCGCCAACAGAATGGACTGCCAAACGAACAATTTGAGGCAGGCCAAGACCTGGCGCATCGCGATCATCCCAAAGGCTGTTAGCAGAAAAAGCCCAGCCGCAAGGCCGTTGAGCTTGGTGAGAAGTTCCGTGTTGGCCTGCAAGTCCGTCACCTCTCTTCCTCCTAGCCTTCCAAGAGTCGAGTGATCATCGCGGCCACCGAGGTGATAAAAGCCCCTCCGAGAAACTCGGTTATCCGGAAGAGCCTCAGCTTCGCCAACGAGGACTCGATGACCACAAGGACCACTACGAAGACAAATACCTTGAGGAACACCAAGGGGATTGCCAGGAGCAACTCCCCCAGGCTCTCGCCCTGGGCAAGCCCCCAAGGGGTCACGACCACGTTGAGATAGATGCACACAAGCACAAGGAATTTCATGGATGCACCCCATTTCATGAGGGCTGCCCCACGCCCGGAATATTCCAATCCCTTGGACTCATCGATCATGGCCAGCTCGAAATGCCCAGAGGGGTTGTCCACTGGGAGACGACCAGCCTCGGCTATGATGAGCATCAGAAAGGCGAGCATGAGCAGCACGTGGGATGGCTCGAAGAAGTTGTCAGGAGGGTTGACCCAATGTTTGTGAACGATGTAAGGAATCGTGGAGCCGGCAACGAAAGAGACCGTGAAGAAGACTATCATGAAGACGGGCTCGGCCAAGAAGCCAACCATCCTGGTTCTACTGGCTCCCATGGCCCCGTAAGGGTTGGCCGCATCCACTGCGGCCAAGGTGGCGAAAAAGCCCCCGAGGGCCAAAATGAATCCACCTCCCAACATGTCACCCATGAACGCGAAGAAAAGTGGATAACCGGTCAAAACTGGGATGAGCAGGGCAACAAACACAGGGGTGATGAAGACCACATATGGGGTGAGTCGGAAGATCCAGGTAGCACTATCGGAGATCACCTCATCCTTGTGGAAAAGCTTCCAGATGTCCCGGTAAGGCTGAAAGATGCTGGGCCCGCGCTTCGACTGCACTGCCTCTTTGAGTCTGTTCAGGACCCCCTTGACCAGCGGGGAAACCAGCATCACCACCAGGACTTGGACGACATTGAAGAGGATCTTTTCGGTCACGTCAACACCTCCCATGCGTAATCCCTTGGATCCCATGGCATCCTGTCACGAACCTCCCCAACAACGCTCTCGCCCCCGCCGGGACCACTGGCATGGAGCGGTGGGAGGGGGTCTCCAGCCAACACGTCGAGTCTTCCCGCTGAATCTCGGCCGGGAGCCCCGAAAGGAGTGCCACCAATTTGTGCATCTTCGGTTTTTCCCACAACCTCGATCGCAGAGGCCAGGCCCCCAGGACCCGGCGTGTGGCCTGGGCCATCACCCTCCGGCAACGACCATCAAGGCGAGGGGAGCAATCACTGTTCGGGGGCGCTTATGAGCTTGTCTCGGTCACCATAATTCCCGCTCCCGCAATCCATGACATGACCTTCCAGGGCCAAGACCCGCTGGCCCTCGGGCCTCCTAGGCCCTGAATTCTCATCTCCAACCCACGAGGGCACAGGCGCCCTTCAACGAAGAAAAGGCCACGGCCTGGATCCCTTTGGCCATTGGCCTGAGCTCTGCGTGCCCTCAATTCGTTTCCGCAGTACAAACCACAGACGCCATGATCGTCGAACAGGGGCCACAGGATCGCTTTAGCCTGTTAGTCGCGTTTGGGATGGGCGAGCAAGGCTGCTACCCCGGCCCATGCGTCCAATGGGTAGAGGTCATCAGCCTCAAAGGTAGGCGGTTTTGGCGGACCTCATCGCCACGCTAATGCGCCGCATTTTAGACCCCGAAACTGGGCATGTCAACCCCCCTTTTACGGAGCTTCCAGGCCTCGAGTCCTAAAATCCAAGACCCTCTCCTGACCCCTGTGGTTGCCCTCCCCCTCGGATAGCCGGAGTAGTGGAATTGACTCTCCATCCCCACGCTCTCCCTTCCCAAGGCCTCTTCCCGCCTATCACAGAGGGAAACCATCGGGCGCGATCGTAACGGCGCACTTCATGCCTTAACAAAAAGCCCCGGAGGGTGAGCCTTGTCAGGGGAGGTGGTGTCGTGGTATAAAGACAGAAACCGAAAGGGGTCTCGAGGAGACTGCCCCTCGCTCCGATCCCATGATCGGGGCCTGCTCGGGTCTAGTCCCGAGGAAAAGTCCGAGAGGAGGAAAAAATTGAGGCGCTACGAGACCACGTTTGTCATTCACCCCGACCTCAGTGAGGAAGACCACCAAAAGATCGTGCAGAAAGCCCTCGGTGCCATAACCCAGTCTGGAGGGGAGATCCTCCAGCTCCAGGACTGGGGGGTCAAGAAGCTGGCCTACAAGATCAAGAAACAGACCAGGGGGCATTACATCTTCGTGGATTATGCGGCCAAGCCAGAGGCAGTGAGGGAGGTGGAAAGACTCCTCAGGATCGACGACAATGTCCTGAGGTTCCTCACGGTCCTTGTGGACGACGAGGTCGATGTGGAAGAGGCGAAGATGCAGTTGAGCCAAGCCTCCAGGCGGGAGGTCGAGGAAGAGGAGGCCCCGGCTTTGGAAACCGAGGGGGCTCACGAGGTGGAGGTGGATGAAGAGGAGGGGGAGAAGGAGGAGTCCGAGCAGTGATCCTCGGGCCGAACTGGAAGGTGGTCCCGATCCCCGGGCCTGACTGGACGCCTGAGTGTTAAATGAGTGAGGAGGAACTCCTGGCATGACAACGCCAAAGGTAAAGAGAGGATTCGGAAGGAGAAAGGTATGTCGGTTCTGCGCCGACAAGTCACTGGTAATAGATTACAAGGACCCCAAGACCCTCAGGTTCTTCACGACTGAGCGCGGTAAGATAATTCCCAGGAGAATAAGCGGTAATTGCGCCAAGCATCAGAGGGCCCTCACACAGGCAATAAAGAGAGCTAGGCAGTTGGCCTTGATGCCTTATACCACTATGGTCCTTTGAGGTTTCATGGGATCTCCTTCCCCCGGGCCCGATGAGCCTTTGGGACGGCCCTCAGATGGGGGCTGGAGGGGACTTGAAAGGCGGCTTAACCCCATGGGGGCGCGGACAGATGTTCGCTCAGGGAAGATCAGGGGGATTTTCTGAGGAGTTTCAAGGCTTGCCTTTTTGGATTTCCTGTGTGGGCAGTGGAGGTTTTTTTTTATCTCCGTCGTTGGGCCTTTGGCCCTGAGATTGGTGATCTTTCCCGTTCTTCCCCTCTGGGGAACCCTTCTTTGGAGGAGATTCGGAAAACTTCGAGGTGGACTGGCCCTTTTCCTTCCGCCAATGGTCCTGGGGCTTTCCCTCGAGGTCGGGGTGTTCTCATTCCTCTGGGCGGTCCAATGGATGGCTCTGGGGCCGATTCTTGCGGAATGTCTCCACAGGGATTGGGGAATAAGCAGGGCCATGGCCACTGCCCTGATTGCAACATTGGCACTCCAGGCAGGGGTCATGGCCCTTTGGGCCATAGAGGCCGGGGAGTTCCCATGGCGATTGCTTCAAAGGGAAATGGAGAAGATATTGAACCAAGCCTCGCATCTTCCTATCCAGGGGCAAGGTCCTTCTTCCCTTCCAAAGGAGCTGATCCCGGAGCTTGCCCGGGCGGCAGTGATAGTATTTCCTGGGCTTCTGGCCTCCTTGGACCTGATGCTCCACTGGTGGAACCTCCTCGTCCAGAGGCGCCTTCCCCGACTGTGGAATGGGAGGCCACCTGGCCCAGAGAACCTGGACGAGTGGGGGATACCCTTTCATCTGGTTTGGGTTACAATTGGTGGGGGGTTACTGATCCTGTCATCGCTGGATCCCTTGAAATCCATAGGGGTCAATGTCGTGCTCGCAATGGCCTTTGTCCATCTGTTGCAAGGGGTAGCCGTCGTGGCATTCCTTTTGAGGAAAAAGGGGGCTCCACGGTTCCTGAGGTGGTTGGTCTTCGGGGCTATTTTTCTCCAACATTTCTTCACCGCTGCCACGGCAGCCATAGGGCTTTTCGACGTCTGGTTCGATTTCAGAAGGAGATTGGGAACGACATCTCAACTGTGGAGGGAACGATGAAGGTCATATTGATTGCCGATGAACCTAGCCTGGGCAAAGCTGGAGAGATCGTTCAGGTCAAGGACGGCTTTGCCAGAAACTATCTCATACCCAAGAAGAAGGCTCTTCCCGCAACCCCAGACAACTTGAATCGTTTGGAGCAGATGAGAAAACAGCTCGAGGCCTCCAAGGCCAAGGCCAGGCAAGCAGCCGAGACCCTTTCTGCCAAGCTGGAGAAGATGGACCTGGTCTTCAGGAGGCAAGCTGCCGGGACAGAGAAACTTTTTGGCTCTGTCACCTCCATGGACATAGAGAAGGCCTTGAAGGAAAAGGGGATAGAGGTGGACAGGAAGAGAATTCAGCTCCCCGAACCCATAAAGCAGCTGGGGGAGTTCACTGTTCCTGTGAAGCTCCACCCAGAGGTGACAGCCAACCTCAGGGTGAAAGTCGTCAAGGCATGAGGTGGGAGGGCCATGGGATCACAGACTCCGAGTTCCATCAAGGTTCCGCCCCATCACTTGGAGGCAGAGAAGTCGGTTCTGGGAGCCATTCTCCTGGACAATGATGCCTTGGTGAGGGTGATGGAGACTTTGGATCCGGGGGACTTCTACAGGGAATCCCATAGGGTGATCTACAGTAGAATGTTGGAGTGTTTCGAGAAGGGTGAGCCCGTTGACCTCATAACCCTCTCCAATCTCCTGAGGGCGAAGGGTCAGCTGGATTCCGTTGGTGGGATGGAATACCTGACTCTCCTCGTGGAGCAGGTTCCCACAGCGGCCAATGCCACATACTATGCCAAGATAGTCAAGGAAAAGGCCATCCTCAGGCGACTCCTCAAAAAGGCGGACGAGATAGTGAGGCAATGTTACGAGGATCCAGCCGATGTGGAGCAATTCCTGGACGAAGTGGAGAAGTCCATTTTCGAGGTGGGGGAGGATAGAACCAGGAAGTCCTTCTTCCCCATAAAGGAGGTGATCCACACCACCTTCGAGGCCATAGAGAGGCTTTATCACAAGAAGTCCATGATCACGGGTGTGCCCTCGGGGTTCATTGATCTGGACGCTTACACCTCTGGCTTTCAGCCATCGGATCTCATAGTGGTGGCTGCGAGGCCGAGTATGGGCAAGACCGCCTTTTGTCTGGATGTGGCAAGGTACGCGGCGGTTGTGGAGAACATACCGGTTGCGATATTCTCCCTTGAGATGTCAAGGGACCAGATAGCCATGAGACTCCTTTGCGCGGAGGCACAGGTCGATGGGTCGAGACTGAGAAAAGGAATGTTAAGGCAGTCGGACTTCGACAGGCTCACAACCGCTGCGGGTGTTCTCACGGAAAGTCCCATTTTCATAGACGACACTGCAGGCCTTTCGGCCATGGAGATGAGGGCCAAGGCCCGCAGGCTCAAGGCTGAAAAGGATGTGGGACTCATCATAGTGGATTACCTCCAGCTCATGAAGGGAAGACAAGGGTCGGACAAGAGCAGGGAGCAGGAGATCTCTGAGATATCTCGTTCCCTCAAGGCCCTGGCCAAGGAGCTCAATGTACCTGTGATGGCCCTCTCCCAGTTGAATAGGAGGGTCGAGGAAAGGGGAGACAAGATCCCACAGCTTTCGGACCTCCGAGAGTCTGGAGCGATAGAGCAAGATGCTGACCTCATCCTTTTCATTTACAGGGACGAGGTTTACAACAAGAGCCCGGACAACCCCAAAAAGGGAACTGCGGATATCATAATCGGCAAACACAGAAATGGTCCCCTTGGCAAGGTCACTCTCACCTTTCTTCCCCAGTACGCCACCTTTGTGGACCACACGCCAAGGCAAGAGATAGAGGAGCCCTATTGACAACGTTTGGACCGATATGTTAGCTGATAACGATCCCTCTCGCGAAGAAGCGACCTGGGGTGAAAGAAGCAGGAGGATTGTCATGGCGAGCGAGAACTTGACGGAACTGAACGACGCCAACTTCGAGGAGGAGATCCTGAAGGCCTCAACCCCGGCCCTGGTGGATTTCTGGGCACCCTGGTGCGGGCCTTGCAGGGTGGTTGGTCCCATAGTGGAGGAGATTGCCCAGAAGTACGCTGGAAGAATCAAGGTTGCCAAGCTAAACGTTGATGACAACCCCATAACCCCTGGAAAGTATGGGATTCGAGGCATCCCCACGCTGATCCTGTTCAAGGACGGCGAAGCCGTGGACCAGATAGTGGGGGCAGTGCCCAAAGGGCAGATAGAGGCAATGCTCCAGAAGGTGCTGTGAGTTCCCGAAGACCCCACTCCGAATTCCCGGAACAGAGGGGTACCGATGGCTGAGCCCCAATGGGACATAGTGATAGTGGGAGGAGGGCCTGCTGGGCTCACGGCAGGTCTCTATGCCTCAAGGGATGCCATGAGGACACTCCTTTTGGAGAAGGGCATTTCCGGAGGACAGGTGGCGACAACGGAATGGGTGGAGAACTACCCAGGGTTCCCGGAGGGGATCTCGGGATTCGACCTGTCCCAGAGGATGGAGGAGCAGGCGAGAAAGTTCGGCCTCCAGATCACCCAGGCAGAGGTGGAAGAGATAAGGATAATGGAGGATGAGCCTCGGTGGTTTCAGGTGAGGGCATCGGGCGAAACCTATAGTTGCTGGGCGTTGATACTGGCCATGGGTGCTGATTGGAACAAGCTGGGAGTGCCGGGAGAGGATGAGTTCAGGGGGAGAGGGGTCTCCTATTGTGCCACTTGCGATGGTCCCTTCTTCCGGGATCAGGAAGTGGTGGTAGTGGGAGGCGGGGATACAGCAGTGGAGGAAGGGACATATCTCACGAAGATGGCCTCCAAGGTGACCCTCGTTCACAGGAGAGACAGACTGAGGGCCTCTCCCATCATCCAGAAGAGGGCCCTTTCCAATCCCAAGATGGAGTTTGTCTGGAACTCAGTGGTGGAGGCCATTGAAGGAGGCCCCAAGGGAGTGGAGAGGGTGAGGATCAGGGAGCTCACATCTGGAAAGGTCTGGGAAAAGCCCTGCTCGGGGATATTCATCTTCGTGGGCATGGTCCCAAATACTGGCTTTTTGGGAGATCTCGTGGAGAAGGATTCGAGGGGCTACATCCTGACAGACGATGAGATGCGCACCTCTCAGCCGGGAATCTTTGCCTGTGGAGACGCCAGAAAGAAATTCCTCCGCCAAGTGATTACAGCCTGCGGAGATGGAGCCACGGCTGGGAAGGCGGCAGCCAAGTATGTGGAGGAATTGATGGGCAAGGCTTACGAATAGCTCCGGGTCCGGGTAAAGGGCACGGAGATCATCCAAAAGGGGGAGGAGAGAGTGGAAATAAGGGTCGAGAGAGTGGATCCTTCGAGGAGAAGAAAGAGGCCCGAGGACGAGGGCAAGCTGGGGTTCGGCATATACTTTTCCGATCACGTCTTCCTCATGGATTACAAGGATGGGAAAGGATGGCACAACGCCCGCATAGAGCCATATGGCCCCATAAGTTTGGAACCATCTGCACTGGTCCTCCATTATGGCCAACAGGTGTTCGAGGGTCTCAAGGCTTACAGGAGGCCGGATGGAGGTATACAGCTCTTCAGGCCCAGGGACAATCTTAGAAGGCTCAACAGATCGGCCAGAAGGCTGTGTATGCCAGAGGTGGATGTGGAATTCACGTTGAAGGCCCTGAAGGAGCTCATATCCTTGGACCAGGAATGGGTCCCTAGGACTCCAGGTGCCTCCCTGTACATAAGGCCCACTATGATAGCCACGGAGCCAGCCCTCGGGGTGAAAGTTTCTCCTGAATATCTCTTCTACATCATCACAGGCCCTGTGGGGGCCTACTATCCCCAGGGGTTCAATCCCACCAAGATCCTTGTGGAGGACAGGTATGTGAGGGCCGTAAGGGGCGGCATAGGGGAGGCCAAGACCTGCGGAAATTACGCGGCGAGCCTGCTGGCCATGGAGGAAGCTCACAAGAAGGGCTACACCCAGGTCCTGTGGTTGGATGCAGTTTACCAGAAGTACGTGGAGGAAGTGGGAACGAGTAACATCTTCTTCCTGCTTGAAGACGAGCTTGTGACACCTCCCCTAGGAGGGAGCATTTTGCCAGGGATCACCAGGGACTCGGTCATCCAACTGGCCAGGGATTGGTGGATCCCGGTAAGGGAGCGCTTGATATCCATAGATGAAGTGGTAGACGCCATAAAACTGGGCCGCATGAAGGAGATATTCGCAACAGGGACAGCAGCTGTCATATCCCCAGTGGGCGAGATCTCTTACAAGGGCGAAGTCTATACCGTAAACCAGGGAAAGGTGGGGGAACTCTCCAAGAAGCTTTACGAGGAATTGCAAGGGATTCAATACGGCCTCAGGCCAGACCCCCACGGCTGGATAGAGAAGGTGACCTGACCCCGATGCGTCCCCGTTGGAGAGGAGCTTTTGGCCGAAGTTCGCGGGGAAGGTGCGGCGACGGATTCATTGGGAGGAGCCCCTTTTCACCCAAGCGCTCCACTCGAAGGAAGACCCTGACTGCCCATCTCAAAATTCATGCAGGATTGACTGGGGATACTGGAAAGCACGTCGTGGGCTCGGGGGCATGACCCCCCCCCGAGCAAGGGGCTCATTCGGCCTGCCTCATCCCTTTCAGATATTCCTCCCATTCTAATGGGAGGAGGGTGCTCTTCTTGGTATTGCACTCCTTGCAACAGACCACGCAATTGCTTCTCGTACTCCTTCCACCTCTGGCCAGGGGAACCAGATGGTCCATGGTCAAGTCTCCTGGGAGGAATTTCCTCCCACAATAGTAACATATGCCCCTGGCGAGCTTCCTGCGCCACCATGCAGTCTGCCTGAGCTGTCTGGCCTTCTCCCTCTCTCTCCTCAGGTCCGAAGGGGAGACCCAAGGGGCCGAGAAATCACGAGGAAGTGTCCTGGAAGCCCTTTTTACCCTAGCCAAATCCCCCATACTCCGATCCGGGAAAACTCCCGGGTTAATCGTCCCGGTTCCATTATACGACAACTGTTGGCCGTTTTCTCAACAGTCGAGACACAATCCCGCCATTGTAAGTGGCGGAAAAACGTACCATCATAGGGATCGATGCGAGAAGAGACCTTCCTTGCAGGGGAGAGGCAATGGAATCCATCACCCACTACCACGATCTCACTTCTTACGATCGCATCAAGATGCGAGGGGGCTATCTGGATTGGTCCAACCAGCCAGAGCCATACAAGATTTACGAGGAGTGCGAGAGGATCCCGCTTCCGAGGGAAATATCTCTTCCCTCCCAGGATCTCTGGGAGGTGATGGAAGCCAAGGCAGAACCCGAGGGTGTGCTCCCCTGGGATATGGGAACGATAGCCAGGATACTGGTCTTGACCTGCTCCGTGACAGCGAGGGCGAAGTATTCAGCCGGTGAGTTCCATTACAGGAGCACCCCATCGGCAGGGGCTCTCTACCCCACGGAGATCTACCTCTGCACCACAGGACAAGGGCCAATTCCCCCAGGGCTCTACTTTTACGATCTGGCAAGCCACAGCCTCTCGGTTCTGAGGCTCTTTACCAAAGAGGAGGAGGCTCGAAGGATCCTCTTTTTCATCACTGGCAGATTCTTCAGGAGCGCTTGGAAATATTCCGACAGGGGATACAGATACGTTCTCCTTGATGCTGGTCATCTCCTGGAGAATCTCCATCTGGCCCTCAACTCCATGAAGTTGGCCCATTCCATCAGATATGACTTTCCGGATAAAGAAGTGAACGAGTTTCTGGGTCTGGATCCTGGGAAGGAGGTAGCCCTGGTCGTAGTCGAGTTGGGAGCCCAAGTGGGAGGGAGATTTCGTCTCCCAGAGGGCTCGAGGCTCGCGGAGAAGATCCCTCGGGCGAGGGAGATCTGCCTCAGGGAGGAAGTGCCTCCTCTCATAATCAGGGCCCATGAGCTCACGAGCTCTCTTAAGGGAACCATTGGAGAGGGAGCGGACATGTGGGAGAGGCTTGGCCTCCAGGTCCGTGGTCAAAGGTGGCTCAAGGGTTTTTCCTCAAGGCCCAAGGGCCCAAAATACGCGGATGTGCTTTGGTCGAGAAGATCCCGCAGGGCATATTTGCCCAGGGAATTGGGCCAGGAAGCCCTGGAGGCCATGGCAAGAGGACTCGAGATACGAGACGAGCCCTCAGAGTTCCATCCGAGAAAGGTCATAGCCATCGGTGCTTCGATATCGAGGGTTCAAGGTCTTGAGCCCGGATTCTACCTGATGGGGAAGGAGCAAGGGAGCCTCTCTTTAGTCCTGGAAGGAGATCTCTCCCTCCAGATGGCCAGAGCCTGCCTGGAGCAGGAGTGGATTGCAGGATCTGCCGTCCAATTTCTCTTCATGGCCAATCTCCGCCATATGGAGGAAACCTTTGGTCCCAGATCTTACAGGTACGCGATGCTCCTTTCGGGAAGAGTTGGCCAGAGGATATATCTAGGGGCAACAGCCCTCGGTCTCGGAGCATGCGGAATTGGCGCGTTCTACGATGAGGAGGCGAGAAGGCTCCTCGGCCTCAACGAGGACTCGAGGCTCCTTTACCTCGTCACTCTGGGCCCAATAAGAGGAAAGGCAAGCTGACAATGGAGGGAGAGGGCCCCTTGCCCGAGAATCCGGAGATTCTGCTGCCTTTCCCGGAGGGAAGCAGATTCGCTATTTTCTTGAAGAGGGAGAAGCGCTTCCTCGTGCAAGTGAGGACAGTGGATGGAGACCTTTGGGTTCACTGTAACAATTCAGGTAGCATGGTTGGACTTTTGAGGCCTGGGAGCACTGTGCTCATATCCCCGGCACGGAGCAAAGGGAGAAGGCTTTCCTTCACCCTCGAGCTTGTTCAGTCCAATGGGATATGGGTGGGGGTGAACACTTTGGTGCCCAACAGGATACTCCGGAGGGCCTGGGAGAAGGGGTTGATCCCAGAATTGAGGGAATATCGTTCCATTCATTCGGAGGTGAGGATAGGCTCCAGCAGGATAGATGCCCTTTTCACAGCACCTGGAAAGAGGCTGTGGGTCGAGGCCAAGAATGTGACCCTGGTAGAGGCGGATGTGGCGTATTTCCCGGATGCTGCCACGAAAAGGGGCCAGAGGCACCTGGAGGAGCTCCTTGCCCTCTCATCCGAGGGGGAAGAAGCGGCCTGTTTCTATCTGATCCAGAGGGAGGACGCCATGTGCTTCGGCCCTGCGGAGTTCATAGACGAGAGGTACGCGATCCTTTTCCGAAAAGCCCTGGATGCAGGGATCCAGATATGGCCATACGTGGCAAGGATCTCCACAAAGGGCATCTCCCTGGGAAAAAGGGTGAGGGTGCTGGGAGGGTGACGGGATTTGAGGATGATCTCCCTCAATATCTGAGCCACAAATAATCGGCATCCTCGGGCCCCAAAGGACCTTCCTTCAATCTTCCTTCAAGATCAGGCAGTATCACCCTCGTGAGGAGCCCGCTCAACTGGGCTATGACATCGGGGACAGCAGGCACCCAGGCATGGGCTATACCCGTTAGGGCGACAAGGGTGACTTCTCCATGGGCCTCCCTGAATCTGACCATTGCCTGGGCCATGGCGAGATCCCTGGAGATCTGCGCCCTGCAAAATGATTCGAAATCCCTCTCTCCCCTGGAACTGTGGGCCTGGAAGGCCTCCATCATGAATCTGAGATAATCCTCCCTCGCTCGACAAGGGGACTCTTCCCCTCTGAAATCCCCTGAGGATCGAGGATCTTTCCCTGGATCTGAGGGAGGGCTATCCTTCCACTGAACCGGCACATTGAGGCCAATGACCGGGATCCTCCTATCCCTGGCAAACCTGAGGATGTCCCTGTAGAGGATCCAAGAGGTCTGGGACCAATTCTCGCCGAACAAGTTCTCCATTTCCTCTTCGGTCATCTGGCCCATTGACCAGGCATCCAGCTTGCTCTGGACCCCTTGTTGGAACATCTCCATACCTATGGCAAGAGGAACTCTGGCCTCAAAGAGGGACTCCAGGAGTGACAGTTGAAACTGGTGGTGGCTCGGCTCGTCGTGGAGCTCCCCTACCATGACAAAGGGTGAACCCCTCAGCTCCGCCGTGAGCCTCGAAAGGCCCATCCTGGATCTGTCCCGGAGCCTTTCCACAAGGGGCTTACCCAGGGATTCGGCCCAGCTAGTGGAGAAGACCGAGGCGAGAAAGATTCCGAAGGAGATCAAGAGATGAAGATGGTTTTTCAATAATATCCCCAATACACCCTCCATCTGGGCCACCACCATCCCCATGGCCAATAGGGATCTCCCCAGTACCAGGGATAGGGGGGAGCGAGGACCCTCGGGGCCTCCTTCCATAGATGGATCTCCACAATGGATACCACTGGATAGGTATAAGGGACCTCACCTACGGGCCTCACTTCCTTTCCCATGATGGTCCCAGCCAATGTCACTTTCCTCCCCGGAGCATAGATAGCTGGGTCGAGAAAGGCTTGAGTCCTCGCCAGAAATCTCCCTCGGGAAAGCTCCAAATCTTCTGGTATCCCCTCGAAACCGAGGGGCGTCTCCATGATGGTCAAGGTGGTGCCTTCTGTCCTGTTTTCCGTCTCCACTATCACCCCTCCCCAAATGACCATCTGCCCCCTGAAACTTTCCGGATCCAAGGCCACCTGGCTCAGGCTAATGTCCTCCCTCGCGAGGGCCCTCACCTGGGGAGAGATGGCATGGGTGCATCCCAGAAAACAGAGGGCTACCGCCGGAGCCAAGAATGTCCAGTACCTCTGGAACTTCATCCTGATCTTTCCCCCGGAAAGCCCTTCGGGCCCATTTCCTTGACACCTTTCAGTCGCTCCCTATAGCATTGTCCAACAAATGGGCCTTTTCGTCCAGCCTGGGGTCAGGTGAACGAGTAAAGTGTGTGGAGGTGATGGGATGGAGATCAAGGGAAAGACCGCGCTCATAACTGGTGGGGTGAGTGGTCTGGGAGAGGCGACTTCCAGGAGGCTCCACCTCCTGGGAGCCAATGTGGTGATGGTAGACCTCAACGAGGAGAGGGGAAGATCCCTCTCCCAGGAATTGGGGGAGAGGGCCTTCTTCGTGAAGGGAGATGTCACCAATTCTCAGGATGTTAGAGGGGCAGTGGAAGTTGCCGTACAGAGATTCGGGGCCATTCATGTGGCCGTCAACTGCGCTGGCATAGGGGCGCCTGCGAAGGTCGTGGGGAAAGAGGGGCCCCATGACCTGGAACACTTCGTCAAAATAATCCAAGTCAACCTCGTGGGCACCTTCGATGTCCTCAGGTGGGCAGCCTTTTACATGACCAGAAATGAGCCCAACGAGGAGGGGGAGAGAGGTGTGATAATAAACACTTCGTCCATAGCAGCCTTCGAGGGGCAGATAGGACAAGTGGCGTACTCTGCCTCGAAAGCTGGCATTGTGGGGCTCACTCTTCCCGCGGCCAGGGAGCTCGCTAGATATGGGATCAGGGTAGTGACCATAGCTCCCGGGACATTCGATACCCCCCTCTTGGCAGCCCTTCCCGAACAGGTGAGGATATCCTTGGGCCAGCAGATTCCATTTCCTCCGAGGCTCGGGAAGCCCGTTGAGTTCGCCATGCTGGTCCAACACATAATCGAAAACCCTGTCTTGAACGGGGAGACCATACGCCTCGATGGGGCCCTAAGGATGCCCCCCAAATGAGGCCAGATGTCTGAAGCGGAAAAAGGGCTGGCCGGGGTGAGGCTTACCGAAAATGGCCCTTTTCTTGATAGGCGTGGTGCACAGGGACCCCAGGGGATACGGAAAGCTCTTCGGGCTCCTGCAGGGTCTTGAACCAGAGGCCATCACAGTGGAACTCAGTCCCTTCGGGCTCCTGTGGAGGGAGAGAGAGGGAAGGAGGCTCCTCGAGAAACTGAACGCAATGCTCAAGGGGTTTCCACCGGATGCTGGGGATCACCCGGAGGTGATCCTCTTGAGGCTCACTTTGGATTTGCCCTTCGAGTATCTCGCCTCTTGGGATTACGCCAGGGGGAGGGGCCTTTCCGTTCACCTTGTGGATGTGAACTGGATATCGAGGAGGGAACTCCCCCTCGTGGAGAAAGAGGCCCTCACCGAAAGAAACCTGAAGGAACTGCTGGCAAGGGAGCCCAGGTGCCTTGATATGGCATTCAGGAGTGCTTATGGAAAGGCCCTCAAATGCATCCAGGGAGAGAGATCCCTCGTGGAGGTCGGCGTCTTTCCGCCTTGGTCCACTTTCATCGGGCTCTTGAGGGAGAGAATTCTGGCATGCAGGATAGAGAAGATTGCCTCCCTTTACACCAAAGTAGTGCACGTGGGAGGTTGGATCCACATGGTATCGGACCCTACGGGCAAGAGCATGGCAAGTCTCCTCAATCACTTGCATCCGGAGAAGATCCTTTTGGCGAGCTGAGTTAAGGCGAGAGGAAGGACCCTCTCCGAGAATACAGAGACGCTTTCCATGGATGTCAAGGTGGAATGTTACAGTGGCTACAAGGCCCAAGAGAGGCCTGTCAGGTTCTCACTGGGCAAGAAGGTCCTCAATGTCGTGGAAATCCTGGATAGGTGGTACGGTGAGGACCACGACTACTTCAAACTCCTGGCAGATGATGGAAACACCTACCTCCTTCGCTACGCAAGAGACGAAGACAGGTGGGAGCTCACCATGTTCGAGGGAAAAGAACTCCCCAAAAAAGATCATCCCTGGTGAGAAGGAGGGCCCAGTCCCCTCTTCTCCGAGAGGGCTTTCCGCATGAGCCACCCCCGAGGGATCTTTGGAGGGAAATGGAGCCCCCTGGGCCTCTCCGGCTTTTGTATCCATTATTCTGATCACAAAGAGCCCCGGGTGAGACTCCAGCTGGCTCCTTTCGAGAACGGTATAGCCCTTTTGTCTAGGACGGACCTGTATTCCGGGGAGGCCAAGATAAGGGGTTGACAAGGAAGATCTAATTGGTTAGGCTCCTCGCATCCGGAACAGGTCCTTTTTTTGGATACAAATTTTCCGGGAATTCCCCATGCAGTCAGCTGGCAAGGAAGCTTCCAGGCCCAAGAAGACCCCTGTTAGGGAGGTTGTTTACTTGAGGATGAAGGAGATGATCCTCTCTGGGGAGTTGCAGCCTGGAGAGAGGCTCGCTGAGGAACACCTGGCTGAGAGATTGGGGGTGAGCAGGACCCCAGTGAGGGAAGCCCTCCACAGGCTTGCCACTGAAGGTCTCATCTCTTGTCTCCCCACAAGGGGATTCAAGGTCTCTGGCGACTCCAAGGAGGAGATGGAGGAGGTCTTCGAGCTGAGGTCGGTTCTGGAGGCCTATGCCTTGAAAGTGGCTTGCCAGAGGATCTCAGAGGAAGGCCTGGAGGTCTTGGAAAATTACATCGCCGAGGCCCAAAGGGCTTACGAGAGGGGTGACATAGAAGGGGTCTTCCACTGGAACACACTCTTCCACGACTACATCAACGACCTCGTCTCTCACAGGCCAAGGTTTCATGGCCTCATCGCGGACCTGAGGAAATACGTGCTCAGATATCGAAGACACACCCTCCATTACTTTTCGGGGGCCAAGAGGAGCATAGAGGGCCACAGGAAGATCATGCTTGCCCTGCGGCTAGGGGATCCAGATGTGTGCGAGAGGGTGATGAGGGATCACGTGAAGGAAGCCATGGAGGATGCCCTTTCGGAACTGGAGGAGTCTTTCAAAAGGGCGCGAGAGGGCCAGAAAGAGGAGATTCCATCGGGAGGTGAAGGGAAGCGATGAGCTATAGAAGCGGGAGGCACTTCGTTCAGATACCAGGACCGACCAATGTTCCTGAGCGGGTCTTGAGGGCTTTGGCCAGACCTACCATAGACCACAGAGGACCTGAATTCGCTCATCTCGCCAAGGAAGTTTTGGCCGGGCTCAAGAGGATCGTCAAGACTGAGGGCCCCGTTGTCATATATCCGTCCTCGGGAACCGGTGCCTGGGAGGCAGCCCTCGTAAACACCCTCTCTCCCGGGGACAAGGTTCTCATGTTCGAGACAGGCCACTTCGCCACCCTTTGGCGCAACATGGCCTTGGCCCTGGGGCTAGAGGTGGACTTCGTTCCCACTGACTGGAGGAGGGGGGCAGACCCAGCCATAGTATGGGACAAACTCTCACGGGACAAAGAGCACTCCATAAAGGCTGTGGCCATCGTCCACAATGAGACCTCGACTGGGGTGACTAGCAGGATCGCGGAGATAAGGAGGGCGATGGACGATGCGGATCATCCCGCCTTGCTCCTCGTGGACACCATCTCCTCCTTGGCATCGATAGATTACAGGCATGACGAGTGGAAGGTGGATGTCACAGTGGGATGCTCCCAAAAGGGGCTCATGTTACCCCCTGGATTGGGCATCAATGCCATGAGCTCCAAGGCCTTGGAGGCCAATGCCAAGGCCAAGCTTCCTCGCTCCTTCTGGGATTGGAGGCCCATGCTCGAGGCCAACGAGGCTGGTTTCTTCCCCTACACCCCAGCAACCAATCTCCTTTACGGTCTGAAAGAGTCCATAGCCATGCTGGAGGAGGAGGGATTGGAAAACGTCTTTGCCAGGCATGCCAGACATGCCGAGGCAACGAGAAGGGCTGTGGGAGCTTGGGGCCTCGAGACCCAGTGCGCCAACCCCCTCGAGCACAGCAACACCCTGACGGGGGTGAGGATGCCCCATGGAGTGGATGCGGACAAGGTGAGAAAGGTGATCCTGGAAAGGTTCAACATGTCTTTGGGAACAGGTCTGGGGAAACTCAAAGGATCCATGTTCCGCATCGGTCATTTGGGAGATTTCAATGATCTCATGCTCCTCGGCACCCTAGCTGGAGTGGAGATGGGGCTCGGGCTCGCTGGGGTCCCCCACAAGAGGGGAGGGGTGGACGCTGCCATGGATTACCTGTACGAGACCCTTCGCTGATATGAATCCCGAAAAAAGCCCTCGAGAATTCGAGCGGGCTCGAGGAGGAATTGGAGGCCGCGAAAGGTCAATCGGGAACCTGGGGTTGGCCCTCAGGTTTCACATTCCAAACCAAGGAGGAGAGAGATGAAAGGGAGGATAAGGGTCATAGGTTTGGTGGGTATCCTCACAGTCATGGGGGCCTCGAGCAAGGTCTTCGGTGTCGAGGAGATAAAATTCGGTCACGTGGGCGCCCCCGGTTCACTCTTTGCCGTATGTGCAGAGGAGTTCGCCAAGAGGGCCAATGCCAAGCTTGGAGAAAAGGCCAAGGTGGTCGTCTACGGCTCGAGCCAGCTCGGAGGCGACAGCGAGCTCCTCAAGAAATTGAAGCTGGGAACCGTGGACCTGGCCCTCCCCTCCACTGTCATGTCCTCTGTGGCGGACATATTCGGCATCTTCGAGATGCCATATCTCGTGAAAAACCGCTGCCACATGAAAAAGATAGGAGAGTCCATATTCTGGAGCCAAATTGCCCCATTCGTGGAGGACAGAGGTTACAAGATCATTGGTCTTTGGGAGAACGGGTTCCGACACATGACCAACAACTTGAGGCCCATCGTCACTCCGGAAGACCTCAAGGGGGTGAAGTTGAGGATTCCAGAGGGCGAATGGCGGATGAAGATGTTCAAGGCCTATGGGGCCAATCCAACTCCCATGGCACTCTCTGAGGTCTTTGTGGCGCTCCAGACAGGAGTCGTCGATGGCCAAGAGAATCCATTCCCTCAGATCTATAGCCAGAAGTTCCACGAGGTCCAGAAATATCTCTCCCTCACAGGACACGTCTACACCCCCGCCTATGTCACAACGGGAAAGGCCAAGTGGTCCAAACTGCCAGAGGATGTGAGAAAGGTTTTGGAAACTACAGCTAAAGAGATGCAGGAGTTCGTGTACGAGACAGCCGAGAAAATGGATCAGGAAATTCTGGATAAGATGAAGGGTTCGGTTCAGGTGAACGAGGTGAACAAGGACGCCTTTGTCAAGGCGAGCAAGCCCGTATACGAGGAGTTCGACAAATCCGTAAAGGGAGGAAAGGAGCTCATAGAGAAGATCCTGGAGCTGGCCAAGGGCTGTTGATTGCCGATGGAAGGGGCCCGAGCAGGGCCCCGAACCTCACGACCGGGAGAAAGGGGTTATGCTCGAGAAGCTCAAGAAAGGGTTCCAATGGGCACTCGAGACATGGGTGATGGTGCTCATGTTCTCGACGACCGTGATTGTGGTGATGGCTGTAGTGTTTCGCAAGGCTGGCTATTCTCTCGGCTGGGCAGATGAGATCTCCAGAGTCCTTCTTGCCTGGCTGACCTATTACGGATCTGCTCTGGCAGCTCTGAGGAGGGCCCACATAGGTTTCCCCGGTCTCCTCAACAGGTTCTCGCCCAACAAGCGATTGCCTTTCCTCATCTTGGGTGAAGCTTTCGTCATCGCGTTCTTCGGGGTCATGGTATGGGTTGGCCTGGAGGTGTACAAGGTCCTCGAAGGAGATACATTGGTGAGTCTCACCTGGGTTCCCCTGAGGCTGACCCAATCCGTCATACCCGTTGGGGCCTTTCTCTTCATCGTGGCCGAACTATTGAGCCTAGCGGAGGAGATGAGACCCAGGAGGATCTCGGAGATCTATCGGAAAGAGGGAGGCCATAAGGGGGAGGCGAGGGGATGACAGGCACTATAGTATGGATGCTTTTTCTGCTTTTTGGACTTGTGGCCATAAATGTTCCCATAGCCATAGCCCTGGGGATAGTTGCAGCCGCAGCCATGGTTCTCACCCAGGGGCCAGAGATCTTGCCCAATGTCGCCCTAGTGATGTACGACGGTGCGACGAATTTCTCCCTTCTTGCCATACCCCTTTTCATATTCGCCGGCTCCATAATGAATGCAACCGGTATATCGAGGAGGCTCATAGCTTTCGCCACATCTCTGGTCGGGTTCATAAGGGGGGGCCTGGCAATGGTAAGCATTGTCACGTCCATGTTCTTTGCTGAGATGTCAGGCTCTGCTGTTGCTGACGTGGCCGCCTTGGGTACCATACTGGCCCCTGCGATGAAAAAAAGCGGGTACCCAAGTTCCTTCGCAGCAGCCGTTTTATCTTCCGCTGCGACAATAGCAGTCATAATTCCACCTTCCATTCCCATGATCATATATGCGGTCATGTCGGAGAGCTCTGTTGTGAAGCTTTTCTTGGCCGGCTTCATCCCTGGGGTGATGGTAGGGGGCATGATGATGCTCATGTCCTACTGGTTTGCGAGAAGGTACAACTACCCAGTCGCCCAGAAGTTCGATTGGAAGACCCTGTGGAGCACGTTCAAAGAGGCCTCCTGGTCTTTCTTGCTTCCCGTTGTCATCCTGGGGAGCATTTTCGGAGGCCTGGTGACAGCAACAGAAGGAGCAGGATTGGCTGTTGTGACTGCTCTTTTTGTGGGGGGAGTGATCTACAGGGAGCTTCGATGGAAGGACCTTCGAATGGCCATGCTGGAAGGGGCCGTCTCGACAGCGGTGGTGATGCTCCTTGTAGCATCATCGGCCCTTCTCGGCACATACATGACGGAGCTGCGCGTTCCCCAGAAGCTTGCCGAGACCATAGTGAGTTTGACAGCGGATCGTTACGTGATACTGGCCCTGCTAAACGTCTGTTTTCTCATCCTAGGATGTTTTCTCCACTCGGCTGCTGCCATCATACTAGTTGTCCCGATAGTCATGCCCCTAATCCATGCGGTAGGCATAGATCCAGTGCATTTCGGAATAATCGTCACGATAAATCTGGGAATCGGTCAGCAGACACCTCCTGTGGCTAGTGTGCTGATTACGGCTTGCTCTGTCGCCAGGGCAGATATTTGGGAGGTGACCAAGGTGAACGTTTACTTCATAGCCGTCATGTTGGTCGTGTTGATACTGTGCACGTACGTGCCTGCAATTCCATTGGCGCCAGTGCATCTCCTCTATGGATCGTGAGAAGATGGCATCCTGTCCTCAATCCTCCGCCGAGAGAGAGGCTTTGGGACCTTTCAGGTCAGTCCCTTCCGGAACCTTTCCAGGAGAAGCTCTGCCCTCTTGGGGTTGAAAGCCCCACATTCGCAACACTTGGCCAGTATCTTAGCTGCCTTTTTTGGGGTCAGTCTGCCGAGCTTGACCTGCTCTATCATCTTCCTTATGAAGTTGAAAGATACCATCCCGTGCCCACACATGGTGTGGATCTCCAGAATGTGCCTTTCGGGCAGCTTGTCCTTTGCCCCCCAAAATCCCAGGGAGTGCTCCACACTGTGCCTTTCGATGCCGAGTTTCCTGCAACACGCCCTCACCTCATCTAGAAGGCCACTCACATTTATGCATATTCCCAGATCGGCCTCGATCAGGTCCCGTATCACCTTCTCGAGGGTGTCGAGATCCGTGAAAACTGCTGCGGCTGCGGACCCATCCCCTTGTCGGGAGATGAGTTGATGGATGTCTATGTCATCCTGGTGGATGTTCCCCTGCTTGGCATCGCCAATGTTCACGGGGTTGTGCCTGAGGCATATGCGCATGAATTCCTGAATCTTGGGACCAGAGCCCTCCCTGTTTATCCCTTTGGCAGTGTGGGCGAAGATCACGAAATCGCCCTTGAGGTCCTCAGGTCTTCCCTGACGATGGAGGGTATTGGTCATGGTCACTCCTCCTGGAATAGGGGCCTTCCAAGCCCGAGATTCGTCTTCCCATTGGGAGAGAGGCTGTAGCCAGCTTCCCTCACCCACTTCTCGTGAGGCACTGAACCATCCGGCAGGCACCTGGAGGCTATACCCACACTTATCACCGTGTCCACCTCCCCCTGGACAGCTTCTAGGGCCCTCAACACTGCCGGGATCCTATCGAGCTTGGTCTTGAACTCTATTATGGCTGAGAGGACCTTCTCCCCCAGCACATCCTCCCTTATCTTGCCAATGCTGGGGTCTTCCATTAGCTGTGTTACAGGGTTCTCCCTCTCGAACTCCACACCCAAGGAGGCCATCCTCATGGCCACCTTCTCTATGTCCCTGAAGCGGGCACCGATCCCCGGTCTGCCCAGCTCCACCACGAATCCCACGTCTCCTCTCCTCAACCTTCCCGTCACGTCATTGCTCTTTATCTCATCGGTTCCCCTTCCATGGACCCCTGTGCCCTCGTGAACCGTGGAAGGATCGCTGAATGTGGCCCTTACGATCCTGGGCCACTCGAGTTCCTGGGGTGTGAGGGCACCTGTAGGGCAGACATCCGGCTCTGCCAGGTAGGCTAGTCTGAAGGCCTTGAGCACCCTCCTTATTGCCCTCACGAACCACGGTCTGTAACCCTCGTTCCTGAGGACCCTATAGCAAGTCCTGCATTCCACGCACTCGTCCTCGTTGACAACGGACTTGCCATCCTCGTCCAAGTAAATTACTCCCATGGTGCAGACCGAATGACAGTTGCCGCACCCCACGCACTTGGTCTTGTCTATCTTCATGGGCCGCCTCTAGCTTCTGTATCCAAAAATCTCGAGGGCAGTTTATGCCATCCACCCCGCGCGGTCAAGATTCTGGCCTTACGGTCTCAGAATATGTCGTAAAGTGGGACTACGGCCTCCTCCGTCTATCACCCCCCGCATTGATGGGCTGTGCATTTTTGGATACAATGAGCCAAACACATTCGCTCTTTCAGGGGAAGTGGAGAATGCAAGGGGCCCAGGGTCTCGCAGAAAAGCTGGAGGAGTTGGGGAAGAGGCTTCGAGGGAAGCTTGCACACGATCCGTTGATTCGGTCCGTGTATGCCACAGGCGCATGTCTCTACAGAGTGGAGCCCCTGGCCATTGTCTGGCCCGATGGGGTGAGGGACATCCTCGAGGTGGTCGAGTTCGCCAGGGCCAATGGAATACCCATCATTGCCAGGGGAGGGGGCACGAGCCGAACGGGCAATGAGCTTGGCAGGGGAATAGTTCTCGACTTTTCCAAGTACATGAACAAGATCCTGGAGTTGGATCTCCAGGGCAGGAAGGTCACTGTCGAGCCTGGAATTGTGCTTTCGGAGCTCAACCATTTTCTCAAATCCCATGGCCTCTTCTTCCCACCAGACCCATCCACCAAGGACCATTGCACCATAGGGGGGATGATAGCCAACAACTCAAGTGGCCCCATGTCCGTCAAGTATGGGACAACAAGGGCGTATGTGGAATCGGTGGAGGTCGTTCTGGCAAATGGAGAGATCATGGTCACAGGTCCCTTTCCCCCCGGGGAGCCGAGGGGTCGAGAAGGCTCCAGGGAAAGACACATATATGGGGAGATATTGCGGATTCTCGAATCTTACAAGGATGCCATGGCGAGGGAGAGGCCATTTTGCACCAAGGATTCCTCTGGCTACCATCTTTGGGGGGTGATGTGCTGTGACGGATCAGTGGATCTCACCCCCCTCATTGTGGGCTCCGAGGGGACCTTGGGCATTGTGACCAAGGCCACCCTCAGATTGATGCCCATCTTGCCCAGCAGGCTGAGCGGCCTGGTCTATTTCGAGGATGTCTCCACTGTGGGCGAGGCGACCCAGCTCATCCTCCAATATGGGCCAAGCATGGTGGAAATAATGGAAAGGAGGATCCTCGAGCTCGCAAGGGAGAGATTCCCTTCACTGAAGCCCCATATTCCAGATGGCACAGAGGCAATCCTCGTAGTGGAGATAGAGGGGGAAAGGGAATGTGACCTCGAGTCCCCTTTCCATGAGATGGGAGAGAGGCTTGTGGAGGAAGGGCTTGCGAGGGAGGTGAGGATTGCCCAAAGCCCCCAAGAGGCGGCCCTCTTTGCGAAGATGAGGAGCATCTCGGGGCCGATCCTCAACACCATGAGGGGTTCCAACAAGCCCAGAGCCTTCATAGAGGATCCAGCTGTGCATCCGAGCCGACTTCCCGAGTATATCAGGGGTCTCAGGGAGATATTCCAGAGATACGGGGTGGAGGCCGCCATATATGGCCATGCGGGAGACGGGAACCTCCATAGCATGGTCATGATAGATTTGAGCGAGCCCGAGGCTGTTGCGCTCATGGAGGCCATCTCCCGCGAGGTGTACGACCTCGTCCTCAGGCTCAAGGGCACAATCAGCGGTGAACATGGAGACGGGAGATTGAGGAGTCAGTTTCTCCCCAAACAATATCCCGAGCTCTATGGCGCTTTCGTGGAGATAAAGAGGGCCTTCGATCCGGAAAACATCTTCAATCCAGGGATGATCGTGGGAGCTGAAGAGGGCCTTCTGACCAAGGACTTGAGGTTCCGAAGGGCGAAAGCCCCTGAAGGCCGGTGGGATCAAGTTGAGGAGGAGCTCGAGCAATGCTCCGGCTGCGGGAAATGCAGGTCTTACTGCCCCGTTGCCAGGACAACCAAGGAAGAATTTGCATCAGCCAGGGCAAAAATGGCCCTCATGAGGAGGATACTGGATGGCGAGGGTGTCATGCCAACCACCTCCTGGAAGAGGTTCAAAGAGCTAATGGATCTGTGTATCAACTGCAAGAGGTGCCTGAGGGAGTGCCCTTCTGGTGTGGACACACCTTGGGTCGCCTTGAGAGGAAGAATCCGAGCTCTGAATATGACCTATAGACCACTAGCTGAAAAGATTCTCACCAACACTCAGCTCCTTTGCCAGGTAGGAAGCCTCTTTGCGCCCCTTTCCAATCTGGCACTGAGGGCTGAGGGGGCGAGGGCCTTGATGGAAAAGGTCATCGGACTTGACAGGGAGAGGAAGCTCCCTCCTTTCTCCAGAAAGACAGCGAGAATGCTCCTCGCCTCGAAGGCGATGCGGGCCCGCGAGAAAAAGAGTAAGGTAGCTTTGTTTCTGAGCTGCCAGTCCAACTTCGGGGATCCAAGGGCAGAGGCATGGGCTGCAGTGGCCCTTCTTGAGAGGTTTGGCTTCCAAGTAATGCTTCCAAAAGTGAGATGCTGTTCCATGGCAACGATAAACTCCGGAGACCTCCGAAGGGCCAGGAAGGATATGATCTTCAATTTGGAGAAACTCGAGCCCATTGCCCGAGACGGGATCCCGATTCTCTTCACGGAACCGACATGCCTTCTGGCCTTCAAGTCAGAGTATCCCAGGATCATCGAGGAGGAGAGGTCGAGGATCGTGGCCCAGTTCTGTGAGGACATCCACGAATTTTTGCTCAAAATGGTGGAGGCCGGGAGAGAAACTCCTTCAAGGGTCCGCAACACCGGGCCCAAGGTCGGCTATCATTCACCTTGTCACTTGAGGGCACTGGGAGAGGGGGATGCGCCAGCAAAGCTCCTCGAGGCAACAGGAAAGGTGCAGTTGGTCCGACTAAGGGATCTATGCTGTGGGATGGGCGGGACATTCGGCTTGAAGAAGAAAAATTCTCGTCTTTCCAGACAGATGGGAATGGAGATGGCAAAGGGGATTCGTGAGTCGGATGTCTCCATCGTTGCGAGTAGTTGCGCTGCTTGCAGGATGCAGATAGAGGAGCTAGCGGGGGTCAAAACGGTCCATCCCCTCGTTCTCCTAGAGAGAATCTACGAAAGGTGAGAGGGAGGCTACCTTGGGGCGAAAATTCCACCTGGCCTTCTGGGGCGGTCTTCTCTGCATCTGGGCTGGGCTGGCCGGGTGTAAGGGGTGGATGGAAGTGGAAGTTCGTCCGACCCCCTTTCCCATGGCCGTCATTCCCCAAAGGGAGATTCCAGAGATTGTCGACGACATGAATCTGGAGTTTGTTGAGCTCGCGGGGAGGAGGAGCCTCGAGTATCTCGAGAGGCTCGACCCAAGCACGGTGCTCTCCTATGGTCCCATAAAGGTGAGGGTGAGGGATTCGGTCGAGACCATCGGGAGGATCCTCGAACTTGTCTCGGAGTGCCGGGATGCCCGATGCGTTGGAAAGCGCTTGAGGGAAGAGTTCGTCTGGCTCAGGGTCGCTGGAAAAGACGAGACCCCTGGCAAGGTCCTCCTCACTGGATATTATCTTCCCCGACTTCCAGGAAGCTTGGATGGAAAAGGAGATTACAGATTTCCCATATATGGGCTTCCAGAGGACCTTGTTGAAGTGGATCTGGGGCTTTTCGCGAAGGATCTGGAGGGGAGGCGTATAGTGGGCCGTCTCGAGGGCAGAAGGCTCGTTCCGTACTATACGAGATGCGAGATAGACAGGGACATGAAACTCCACGGTAGAGGGTTGGAGATAGCATGGGTCAAGGATCCCATAGAGAGGTTCTTCCTCCACATCCAGGGTTCCGGAGAGGTGGTGATGGAGGATGGCTCCTCTTTCATGTTGGGCTATCATGGCTCCAATGGCCATCCTTACAGGAGCCTGGGGAGGGTCTTGGTGGAGATGGGGGCTTTATCCGAGGAAGAGGTCTCCATGCAGACGATAAGGGCTTACCTCGCCGACCACCGGGAGGAGATGGATTCCCTTTTCTGCCAGAATCCGAGCTACGTGTTCTTCAAGAGAACGGACGGAGGCCCCCTGGGTCATCTGAATGTCCCCCTCACCGAGGGAAGAAGCATAGCCACAGACAGGAGAATCTTCCCTCCGGGGGCCGTGGCTGTCCTGTGTTCAACGTTGCCTGAAGAGGGAGCTAGGGGGAAGAGAGGGCCAAGGAGGCCCTTTTGCAGGATAGTGTTCAACCAGGATACAGGCGGGGCCATCAAGGGGAAAGGAAGGGTGGATCTTTACTGCGGATCCGGACCCCATGCGGAACTTGTGGCTGGGAATCTCCAAGAAGAGGGATCCCTGTATTTTCTCCTGAAAAAGGACCTCTTGCCTGTGGACCCATAGTGGGATTGTATGGTGCCTGAGGGGGGATTTGGGCAACAGGTGAGTTCTGGATGGCCTGGTGCAGGGACATTTTCCCTCGCCCCTTCACAGGGCGATCTCAGCGCCTGCCGGTATGTCTTGGAAGGATGAGTGCGACCCGGAGAAGGTGTGAAGACCCCTTTTGGCCATCACTGTCCATGGAGAGGAGAGGGTGGGGGGTATGCGGAGGTAAAGAATTTTCCCTTTACGGGTGAAGGGCGGGGCCTGGCCCACAGTGCCCCTTCCCGGATCCATCTTTCCCCCGGCCCCCTCAGCTCAGAAGGTGAAAACCTTTGCCTCGCCAGCTATTCGGATCAAGGTCTTGGCTGTATCCAGCCTCGCATTCTCAAGGAGCTCTTCCTCGCCAACCTGGCGAGCACTGGCGCAAGGAGTTCAGACATAGATGGGGACTTTCTCTTTCACAATGTAATCCAGATAGGACTTGAGCTCGTCTCCAGTTGGCGACTTTACGGTCTCTGCAATCCCCACCTTTCCCAAAACTACAGCATCATCGGTGAGGAATATCTCCACCTCGTGTCCTTCCTCCTTGGCCACCTTGGCGAACTGGAAGCAACGGGTCGCCCTCGTAGGGTCCTCCATCCCCCTCGTGAGCACGAAGAGAAACCTGGCCATCGCTCCACCTCCTAGAATGGTTTCATCATCACTGGGGCCATTGGCCCTCAAGGGGCTTTAGGGGGTTCCGGAGAAGAGGCCGGTATCTTTCCCTTTTCGGCCCCAAGCCCTTCCTCGCCAATAGATGTCCTCTTTACAAAACGGTCCGCTGCCCAAATCCCCAAAAGAAGCGCCAAGCCAATCAGATCCGTTTGTGTCCCCGGAACGAGGAGCAGAAGGGCCGCCAGGATCAAGATGGCCCTGCTCCAAAGCCCGAGCCTCGTGATCATGTATCCCATGAGGCCCGAGCCTATGGCCACGCACCCCAAGGCCGCGGTTATGGCTGCCTGAGCTATCTCCCACGGGCTTCCCTTCCATATGAGGACCGGATGGTATACGAATATGAAGGGAACCACATAGGCTATTGCTGCAAGCCTCATGGCCTCGAAGCCTGTCCTGAAGGGGGAAGATCCCGCAATCCCGGCCCCTGCAAAGGCAGCCAGAGCCACGGGAGGGGTTATGGTGCTCAGGCAAGCATAGTAGAAGACGAACATGTGGGCCGCAAGGGGATCCACCCCTAGTTTGGTGAGGACCGGTCCCCCGAGGATCACGGTCAAGATGTAGGCCGCCGAGGTCGTCAGTCCCATGCCCAGAATCAAGCAGGTCACCATCACGAACACGAGGGCTATGAAGAGATTCCCTCCAGCGGCCTGTATCACCAGGGTCGAGAACTTTAGGCCGAGCCCAGTCTGGGTCACAACTCCTATCACTATTCCGGCGGTGGCGCAAGCAGCGAGGACCTCCAGGGCTCCCTTGGCTCCTCTCTCGAAGGTGGAGATTATCTTCCCCAATCCCATCCGGCTAGCTCTCTTCAAGCTGCTCACAAAGACCACTGCCACTATTGCCCAAAAACCGGCCTTCATGGGCGAATAACCCATAACCAGGAGCACCACGAGAAAGGGAGCGGGTAGAAGCAAGTAGCCCCCCTCCTTCAGGACGGGTCCCAGCTTGGGAAGCTCCTCCCTGGGGAGCCCCTTCAACCCCTTCCTCAGGGCTTCCATGTGGACCATATAAAGGAGGGCGAAGTAATATAGAATGGCTGGGATTGCCGCCGCCATGCATACCCTCAAGTAGGAGATCCCCAACATCTCGGCCATGATGAACGCACCGGCCCCCATCACAGGAGGCATGAATTGCCCCCCTGTAGATGCCACAGACTCTACGGCGCCAGCGAAGACAGGCCTATACCCTATGCGCTTCATGAGGGGAATGGTGAAAGAGCCAGTGGACACGACATTGGCCACTGCGGATCCGGATATGGTGCCGAAGGCAGCCGATGAGAGAACCGCCACCTTGGCCGGCCCACCTCGCATGTGGCCTGCCAGGGAATTGGCGAACTTGATGAAAAAATCCCCTGTTCCGGAGCTCACGAGGAAGGAGCCGAAGAGCACGAAGAGGAATATGAAGTTGGCCGAAGCCCCCAGGGGAATAGAGAAGAGCCCCTCTGTAGTGAGAAACTGATATTCCACCAGTTCGTCGAAGAACACACCCCTGTGGCCCCATTCCCCCGGGATGTAATGGCCGAAAAGGGCGTAAAGGATGCTCACCGATGCTATTATGCTCAAAGCTGGCCCAAGAACCCTCCTCGTGGCCTCCAACGTGACCAATATGACGATGGACCCGAACACTATGTCCGCCACATTGGGGGCCCCTCCCCTCATGGCTATGTTCCTGTATTGGGTTACTATGTAGAGGAGACCCGCTGCTCCACCCCCAGCGAGGAGAAAATCCATGACCCTGAGAGGTCCCCTTAAAGGGCCCTTCTTCACCCCTGGGTAGATGAGAAACACGAGCAAAATCCCAAAGAGAAGGTGAAGCCCCCTCTGTATCACCGCTGGCATGAGGCCGAACTGAGCCGTGTACAGGTGGAATACACACATGGCAACGGAAACGAGAGTGACTACCAGGGCTTTTATCCTACTGGCATAGTCCATCTTCCTGCCACCTCCGACCTCGATCCCCCAGACCAGTCAAATCATCCCGATCCCCAATGAGTCGTGAAGACGAGAAACTCGGGGCCTCGGCCTCAGGACTCCGGTCTCCGGAGACATGGGCTTCTCTTGAGGGCTCCTTCCTCCCGATTCCCCAGTGGGGGATCTGTCCTCGAGCCACAAGCCAGCAAGCTCCTTGCGGCACCAATTGATCCCCCAAGAGCCCCGGGTGCTCGAGCATCTCATTGGCCTCGACGCCGTCTCCTCATCTACCACTCATTCCTTCTCGCATTCCCCTTCTTGGACCTCCACCGCTACCTGGGTCCCCGGAGCGATCTTGCTGGAGAGGGAAAAACTCCTTCCCCTGAAAATCAGTCTGTGGTTTGCCAGATCCGGGCTTCCCATAATGAACTCTATCCTCTCCAAGAGGGTCTCCCATCCTTCTATCTCGGCCCATCCATCTCCTCGAAGCTCAAGTTTCCCGGACCAGAAGCCCTGTCCATTGAGCATGGATCGAGAAACTATCCTCACGAGCCTGATCCTCTCTGGTCCCTCAATGGAGTACTCTTCCCGAACCGGGAATCTCTCGTATGAGTGCAAGAACTCCACCACGACCCCATCCCCTTCCTCGACACCCGTACACCAGTAAACTCCATCCTCGGCCTGATCCTTGACGAGCAAGTGAAGGGGCCTTGTGGAATTCCCTCCCATGGCCATGGGCGCCAAAACAAGGAGGGTCCCCACAGAGCCGAGAAGGACCAACAAGATGGATCCTTGCGAGGGCCTCACTTTATGACGCCTTTCTCCTTGAGGAACTTTTCAGCTCCTGGGTGAAATGGAATTGCCACGCTCTTTGTCGCGTTTTCGAGCTTTATGTCCTTGAAGGCTACATGAATCTGGTCCAACTCCTCCTTGTGGTCGAAGACCGCTTTGACTATGTCGTACGCGAGCTTCTCGTCCATGTCCTTGTTGCATATGAAGATCCCGTAGTAGTTGACCGTGTGGAAATCTTGAGCTTGGTCTTTGTAGGTTCCAGCCTTGACCGTAGCGGGGGAATAGAAAGGATAGTTCTCACAGAAGGCCTTCACCTTTTCCGGCTCCATGCTGATGAAGACCACCTTCCTCTGGGTTGCAAGCTCCATTATGGCGGGGGCCGGGGTTCCCAGGAGGTACATGGCAGCATCCACGGTGCCATCCTTCAAGGCCTCGGTCGCCTCGGGTGCGGAGAGGAACTGCGGCTTTATGTGATCGTAGGTTATCCCGTAAAGCTCCAATACCATCCTATTGAAGACCTCGGTTCCAGAGCCCGCTGCACCCACAGCCACCTTCTTTCCCTTGAGGTCGGAAAAGTTCTTTATCCCAGTGGACTCCACGGTGTAGAAATATGCCTCTATGGGATACGTGGCGAAAAGAGCCCTCAGGTTATCGTACTTCTTGTCCGCCTTGAAATCGGCCTCCCCTCGGAAGGCAAAATAGGCAGCATCCGGCATCACTATGGCCAGATCAACCCTTCCCGTTCCCACGTTCCTTATGTTCTCCACAGAGGCCCCAGATGGCTTGGCCGACGCCGACACATTGGGCACATACTTGGATATTATGCTCGCGACCCCACCTCCCAGAGGGTACCACGTCCCACCCGTTGATGCTGTCGCAATGACCAGCCTCTTCTCGGCTGCTGACGCAGGCCCCAGGGACATCGCGGCCAAAAGTGCTGCGGCCAAGATCCCTCCCCATGTCCTCTCCTTTCTCATTTTCCCTTCCTCCTTTCTCAGAGCTCCATGATTTGAGAACCCTTCATGCTATGGCCACTGGCCTCACTGGAGAGGCCGTCCCCCCTCTTATCTTGAGAGGAGACACAATGAGCAAGAACTCCCAGACCTTGTCCCTAGCCAGTTCCTCCAAGTTGAGCACCTCCATTATGTGAATGCCATTTTCCACGAGCAAAATGACATGCACAGGAAGGTGGGCTGTGGGGGTCTTCTCCAGGGCCAGGGTGTCCGAGCCCACACAAGAGACCTTCTTGCTGGCAAGCCACCTTGCCCCATCCTCCACGAGGCCAGGGCATCCCCTCTCATGGGACACATAGGCTCGAGGATCCCCGAAGTGCCTGATCCAGCCCGTTCTGATGAGGGCAGAATCCCCTTCCCCGATGACGACCCCTTGCTCCTTCTCCGCCTCGGAGAGGACCCGAGCATCTATCTCGAAGCCCTCATCCAAACACTCTTTTCCCTCCAACCCAGCTATGTCCAGGAGGATTCCCCTCGCCACGATGGGTGATACTGTCTCGATCCCCCCTTTCTTCAGGCCGTAGTAGTCCTGAAAGGGGCCTATTTCACCCACACCGAAGACCCTCCCATTCAAACTTATGTGGCCCAAGGCATCGATGTGAGTCCCCGTGTGTCCCCCTGTAGTGAAGAGGCAGTTACAGGCCGATACCCCTCCTGGATATACCACCTCGCCGTGGAGCTTGGTCAAGGCGAAGGCGAAGGGTGGATGATTTGGGTGATGGGGCATCCCCACAAAATACTCCATGCCCAGATCGTAGACTCTCCCCTCTTTTATGAGCCCTTTGAACTTCCCTGGATCCATGATCCTCCCCCTTCTAGTGGAGCTCCGGGAGCCCCTCGGCCAGATGTCACCGGGTTCCATCCCTGAGGAGGCTCCTAGATATTATGAGCCTTTGGATCTCGGAAGTGCCCTCATAGATCCTCAGGGGCCTTATTTCCCGATAGAGCTGCTCCACCCTGGAGCCCCTGAGAACCCCCACCCCACCGTGGATTTGAACCGCCCTGTCTATGCACCTGAAGGCGGCCTCCGTGGCGAATACCTTGGCCATGGAAGAGAGAATCCGAGCCCGAGGAGACTCTCCCTCCTTCTCCAGAGCTGCCGTGTAAACGAGAGCCCTCGCTGCTTCGAGCTCAGTTGCCGCATCCGCAATCTGGAAAGAGACACCCTGGAACTCCCCTATCCTCTTCCCGAACTGAACGCGTTTTCTCGCCCAATGGAGGGCTTCATCGAGGGCAGCCTGTGCCATTCCCAAGGCAGCGGCCCCAACAGAGACCCTCATGAGCTCCAGGGTTTTCATGGCGAGGGTGTGACCATCCCCCAATTTTCCCACCAGCGCTTCCTCCGGGACCCACACATCCCTGAGGGCATATTCCACTATGTCGTGGCTTGCAAGGAGCTCCATCCTCCTCAGGACTTGGAACCCCTTCATCCCCTTTTCCATTACGAAGGCGGAGATGGCCCTTGGGTCTCCCTCCGTTGGTGTAGAGGCGAAGACGATCGCCATATCCGCTGAATAGCCGTTGGATATGAATCGCTTTGTCCCCCTCACGACGAAGCCGTCCCCCACCTTCTCAGCCTTGGTCTCGAGAGCTGAAACATCCGAGCCAGCCCCCGGCTCCGTGAGGGCGAAGGTGGTGAGGAGATCCCCTTTTGCCAGCCTTGGCAGGTACTTCTCCTTTTGCCTCTGGGATCCCCCGAGGATCAGGGGATGGCTTCCCAGCCCTTGCATGGCAAAAGTGGTGTCCGCTGGCCCGTAGACGTAGGCAAGTGCCTCCCTGGCCAAACATATCTTTACTGGACTGAGTCCGCACCCGCCGTACTGGGCCGGGAAAAGGGGACCATAGACCCCTGATGATGCGAGGGAGGCCTTCAACTCCTCTGGGACATCTTTCACCTCGCCCAAAGCCCTTGCCAAGGGAGCCAATTCTTCCCTCGCATATCTCTGACATCTCTCCCAGAATGCCCTTTGATCGTCATTGAGAAGGGGATGCATTGGGAACCCCCATCATGAAAGCATCTTTTTCAGGATCTTTCCCGTTGAGCTTTTGGGAAGCTCGTCCATGACCTGGATGTATCTGGGCACCTTGTAAGGGGCCAAGTACTTGGCGCAATGCTCCCTTATCACCTCTTCCTCGATGCGATGGCCTTTTTTGGGAGCCAGGAATGCCTTTGGAACTTGGCCTAGGGTCGGATGAGGGACCCCTATCACCGCAGCCTCTCCCACGGACTCATGCTGGTAGAGGACCTCTTCTATCTCCCTCGGGTAGACATTGTATCCACCGCATATGATGAGCTCGTCTTTTCGTCCCACTATGAAGTAGTAGCCCTCTTCGTCCATTCGGGCCAAATCCTTGGTATGTACCCACCCGTCCCTTATGGTGGATAGGGTGAGATCCGGAAGGTTCCAATAGCCTGGTGTGGCATTTGGCCCCTTGAAGACGAGCTCTCCAACCTCTCCCAGTGGCACCTCTTTCCCGGTTTCATCCAGGAGCCTGACGCTCACCCCCGATACCTGAATTCCTATGGAACCGACCTTTCTCACCCCATGGACTGGATTGGCAGTTACAAGCCCCGTTGACTCCGTGAGACCGTATACCTCCACCACTGGCACCTGGAACATCTCCTGGAAACGGCTCAGGTGCTCCGCTGACATGGATGCCCCACCCGAAAGCCCCATCCTCAGACAAGGCATCTTCCTGGGCGCCCTTTGGAAGGCCTCCATCAGATAAGCGAACATGGTGGGAACCCCAGGAAACCAGGTGATTCTCTCCCTCTCCATGGCCTCGAGGGCCGCATCACTCTGGAATCTCTCCATTATGACCGCTTTCCCCCCTGCATTGAGAGAGCCCAAAACCGGGCTCGCATTGGCGAAAATGTGGACGAGGGGAAGGCAAACCAGAGCTACATCGTCCTCCCTGAGGCCGTAATTCTGGGCGGTATTTGCACCGCCAAATACCAGATTCCGCTGGTTCAGGATGACCCCTTTGGGCCTCCCGGTTGTGCCCGAAGTATAGAAGATGAAAGCCGGAGATTCAGGCCGCACTTCCCTGATGAGCTCCCCTCTCAGAGTCCCCAAGAGCCGTTCCATGGTCTGGATCAAAACCTCTCCTTCCTCCTTTATCACCACTAGCTCCAGGGAAGGGGCCTCTCCCTTTGTGGCCTCGACGAGTTTCTCGAAACTGCGAGTTGTGATCAGGGCCTTAGCCCCGGAATCCTGGAGGATGAAGAGCACCTCCCTCTGGGTATAGAGGGGATTTATGGGAACAGCCACTCCCCCGGCATGGGCAATGGAACTATAGGCCAAGACGAAATCTGTATGGTTTGGGTGGAGGATAGCAACCCTGTCTCCCTCCTCTATCCCCATTTTGGCGAGGCCTTTGGCCATCCTGGCCGAAAGGCGAGCAAATTCCTCATAGGTGTAAGCCCTCTTTTGGCCAAAGTCCTTGAGAAACACCCTCTTTCCGAAGGAGGCCCCCTTTTGTTGAATGTACTCGGGAAAACTCGGAAAGCTCATGAGTCTCCGCCCTTCTCTCCCTGGCTCGATCTTTCCCAATCGAGGGCCCATCCGGCGCTGCTTCCCCCGTCTATGAAGATCACCTGTCCTGTGATGAAAGCCGAGGCATCGGATACAAGGAGGAGCACAGCCCCTTCCAGATCCGAAAGGGTCCCCAACCTTCTCATGGGAGACCTTTTGGTGAGCATCTCGTATCTCTTCGGGTCCTTGAGCCACTCCCTCGTGAGGGGGGTCTCGATGTAGCTCGGGGCGATGGCATTGACCCTTATATTGTATCTGGCCCATTCCAAAGCCAGGATCCTGGTCATCTGGTTCAGACCCGCCTTGCTTATGCTGTAGGGAGCAAGCCATGGCACAGGCATCCCACCTGCTGCGGATGAGACGTTGAGTATCTTCCCGCCTCCTCCACGGATCATGGCCCGGGCCACTTCCTGAGCGCAGAAAAAGGCACCTTTGAGATTGGTGTCCATTATCAGGTCCCATTCCTCCTCGCTGAAATCCAGGGCTGGTTTCCTCACGTTGGTCCCGGCGTTGTTGATGAGAATGTCCACCCTTCCCTTCCAGGCAAGGACCCCTTGGACCATACGAGAGATGCTCTTTGGGTCCGACACATCGAGGAAGAAGGCCCGGGCCTCTTCCCCTTTTGCGAGGATCTCTCGCACGACCTTCTCGCACTCTTCCAAGTTTCGGCTTCCCACGGCCACAGATACACCCCTTTTTGCGAGAAAGATAGCCAGGTGCCTCCCTATCCCTCTCGAGCCCCCTGTGACCATGGCCACCTTTCCTCTGAGGTCATAGGGATCCTTTTCCATCTTCTGGACCTCTCGCGTTATTTTGTGGTCATCCCCCGAGCTGGGCCCAATTGCCTTCACCTCGCCCTCTTCCCAGCCAGTTCGAGGGCCATCCGGGCACCGGCCTCACTTCCCGACACATCCATGACGAGCCTTGCCATTCTTCCCTTGGTTGCATGGCGTACTACTTGGAACGCATCCTCCTTTTCCGCCTCTACAGTGAGATGCGCTCCCAGCTCCCTGGCCATGGCCACTCTCCTCTTATCCCTGCTGAGCCCCACAACTATTATTGGCTCTGCCCCGCACTCACTGGCTACTACAACTCCCGCCAATCCTTGCTGACCTGGACCTATTATGACGACGCAATCCCCCAGGGATACCCCACCCAACTGCCTGAGCCACCTCACCGCATTTCCCAAGACAGCGCATATGAGGACTCCCACTTCAGGGGATATCTCCTCCCCTGTCTTGTGGACCATTGCCCTCGGCTGGATGTACACGTAATCGCTATATCCACCAAACAGATGGGGAGGCTCCGCACTACCCTGTCACCCACCTCCACACCAAGCCTCCTTTGGGCCTTTTCCCCTATCTCCACTATCCTGCCCACTATCTCGTGTCCCAGTATTATGGGATAGGGCCTCTCACCCCTCGTGGATCTTCCAGAAAATATTCCCGGATGAGAGCCGCAAACCCCGACTAGCTCCACCTTCAGTAGACCATCCTCTTCCCCGATTGGGGGAAGGGGGAATCTCCTCAGCTCCATCCTTCCTGGTCCAGTGAGCACGACTGCCATCGACCCCCGGGTCATGAGTTCCCCCTCAGTCCATTTTCATTCCTTGTAGAGAGGAGCTCTCTCAATTTCGTCTTCAGAATCTTGCCCGATGGATTCCTCGGAATCTGAGGGACAAAAGTATGGCGGGATGCTCCAGGAGAACCTCCTCTATTTCCCTCGGATAGATGTTCTCACCCCCGCTTATTATGAGATCCTTCTTCCTGTCCACCACGTAGATGAAACCCTCCTCGTCACACTTGGCCAGGTCTCCTGTATGTAGCCAGCCATTTCTCAAAGCTTCCTGTGTGGCCTGGGGATTATTGTGATAGCCCAGCATCACGTTGGGCCCTCTACAGACAAGCTCCCCCACCTCCCCCAATGGAAGGGGACGGTCCTCATCATCCACAATCCTCACCTCCACAAAGGGAACGGGCCTTCCAACGGATCCAGGCTTGGATCTCGACTCATGCTCTCTCAGGATGCTTATTGTGGGCGAAGCCTCTGTGCATCCGTAAACATCGTACACGCCCTTTATCCTTGGAAAGAAGCTGTGCAGCCTCTTCAGGGTCTCTTGAGGAAGAATGGAAGCCCCCGATGTGCACTTTGTTATTGAGGAGAGATCATAGTGGCAAGCCTTGGGATGCTCCATGAGCATATGGTACATTGTGGGGGCGCCTGATATGGTCGTGGCCCTCTCATCCTCTATGAGCTTCAAGACTAGCTCGGGCTCGAAGTTCCTCACCAGGATACATGTCCCACCAAGAGCTACCTGGATGGTGAGATGATTGTTGAGGGCAGCGGTGTGGTATATGGGTCCTATGATCAGGGCCCTCTCTCCCTCTCTATCCTCCCTTCCATGCATGGTGTTCACTAGATTCCACAGAACAGCCCTGTGGGGTATTACCGCCCCTTTCGGCTTTCCCGTTGTGCCGGATGTGTACATGATCTGGCAAGGGTCCTCTTCCATGATGTCCACAGGCTCTGGGAGCTCTTGCGGAGAACACAATACTTCATCGTAGTTCTCGGCAAAGGGAACCTTTCCCTCTACCGAAACTCTCCACAATGGGAAGGGAAGTCCCTCAATGGCACTCTCCACTCTCTCCCTGTACGAGAAGTGGAAGAAAAGGGCATCGGGCTGGCAATCTTCCAGAATGAAGCGTATCTCGTTGGGAAGGAACCTGAAATTCACAGGGACGGCCACGGACCCGCTGGCCAGGGTGGCAAAGTAGACCTCCACGAATTGGTGACAATTGGGGAGCATTATAGCGACCTTCCTCCCCTTGCCCATGCCCTTTGCCACCATCCCCCGAGCCAAGCACTTGACCCTCTTGAGGAGCTCCCCGTAAGTGAATCTCTTGTGTCCGTCCACAACTGCTGTGAGTGGAGCGTTCTTGGAGGAACTGAGCCAGAGGATGTATGCCATATTCATCTAGGCCCTCCAGGCTCCGATTTTTCGATCTGCCCCTCGATCCCAATAAAACCCTGACTCTTGCTCTCGCCTCCCGAAAAAGGCATGAAAAGCCTATCAGCCGAGTTCTCTTCCAGTCAAGGACGAGATCGTGACGAGAAAGTACCTTCGGGTGAATATCCGTGAGGAGACAAACGCGGGGCCCTTTTCATGGCATTCAAGTCTCATGGCGATTCACCCGCAGTGGACATCCCGTCTGCTATCCCAATGGCCTCTTTTGTGCAAACCGCAGGATATCACGACGTCCTTCCCTATCCTCTCGCACCCGCTCGGGATTTGGGTCTGAGTACTGGACTTGCAGGCCTTGGCGAACAATCCGGGGTAGGCCTTCCCTTCGCGGCCTCGAGGAAAGGGGGGGCCTGGGTGAGGGCTCTCGGGCGAGATAAGGTGGCCTACGGGAATGTTACGGCTTGACCCATGCCGTTTGAGAGCGTGCGGAGGCTGGCCTTCTTTCGCAAGCCCATGCCGAGGCTCACCCAGGCCTTCCTTCCAGTTGGGGATTTGCTCACCAGCTCGTTCCACTTCCGGCCTTCGAATCACTGGGAGGAATCGGGCAAATAGAAAAGGGGATTTCGAGCCACATTCTTGACCCTCACCTCGAAGTGGAGGTGAGCTCCCTCGCTCCTTCCTGTGTTTCCCACAGTCGCAATCACCTGTCCTTGTGCCACCCTCTGGTGCTCTTGGACCAGGATGTCTTTCAGATGAGCGTAAACAGTGGAGAGCTCATCTGAGTGCCTTATGATCATCACGTTTCCATAGCCCTTGAGCTCCCCACAGTATATGACCTCTCCGGAAGCTGCGGCCACCACCTGTGTTCCCCAAGGAGCCTTTATGTCTATGCCAGAGTGTTTCATACCGTTTCTCACACCAAAGCCAGAGGTGATCTCGCCCCTCACAGGCCACACGAATTTTCCGTGAAAGGTCTGTATCTGGGGTTCGGGCTCCCCCGAAGGAAGGCTCGCGATCCTGGCCTGTGCTGGTGTCTTGGGCTTGGGGGCTCCGGGGATGAAGATCCTTTGGCCTTCTTTGATCTGGGAGGGATCCTTTATGTTGTTGATCTCCGCCACATACTGCAAATCTGCCCCGTAAGCCTTGCAGATACGCCAGAGGGTCTCACCCCTCTTCACCACGTGATATATCCCCTGGGCCTTCTGCTCCGGCGTGTCCATGGTGGGGACCTGGACCGGTTGCCTCCCGTGGGGAAGGGATGGAGGGGGGGAGACGCGCCTCTTCACCTCGCATCCCTCCACAGCTGACACCACCATGGCCACGAGAACTAATTTCCACAACCACCTCCCCAACGGAACTCGCTCCTTGGAGCTCACCGACATCTAAGGGCTCCAGCCATACTTCCCCACCAGATCCACAAACCTGCACCCTCCCAGGTCCTCTTGGAGGAACTCGTTCCCCCGCCTCACGATCTTGTAGAGCACCTGGGAGAAGCGGTCCCCCACTGGAATGATCAAGCGGCCACCATCTGCCAATTGTTCCTTGAGGGGCTTCGGAACCTCAGGGGCCCCGGCAGTCACTATTATCGCATTGTAGGGGGCGTATTCTTCCCATCCCTCGGATCCGTCTCCCACCTTTATGGACACATTGTAAAGACGCAGCTGATCCAAAACCTTCCTCGCCTTCATGGCCAGAGACCTTATCCTCTCCACACTGTAAACCCACTTGCAGAGGCTCGCCAGGATCGCTGTCTGGTATCCTGAGCCTGTCCCTATCTCCAGCACCTTGTCATTTGGCGTAGGGGCCGCGGCCTCCGTCATGAGGGCCACCATGTAAGGCTGGGAAATGGTCTGCTTTTCACCGATGGGAAGGGGATGATCCTGGTAAGCCTGATCCCACATTCCTTCATCCACGAAGAGATGCCTGGGGATCTCTCTCATCACCTGTAAGACCCTCGGATCCCTGATCCCCCTCGCAGCGATCTGGGTCTCCACCATTTTCCTGCGAGCTATCTCAAAGTCCCTCACCATGGGCTTTTCTCGGACAGGAGCCCTTCGAGGATGGACATGGCCTGTTCGTCGGTCAGATCCAACCTCAGGGGGGTGAGAGAGATCCACCCTTCCATCACCGCCTCTATATCCGAGTCCTTGAGTTCCAGGTAGCCCGGCTCCTCCCCCCCTATCCAGTAGCTCAGGAGACCCTTCTCGTCCCTGTTAGCCCTCACAGCCCCATTGTATATTCTCTTGCCCTGTCTCGTTATCCTGACCCCTTTTATGAGCCGGGAGGGCAGATTGGGAACATTCACATTGAAAAAGACTGTCCCCAAGGGGGAATTGCACAGGATCCATCTGCCCATTTTCACAGAGAACTCGCAAGCCCCTTGGAACTCAAAGTCCTTCCTGGCCGCCACCGAGACAGCGAAGGATGGAATCCCCATCCGCGCTCCCTCCCTCGCGGCAGATACCGTTCCGGAGTAAAAGATATCGTCTCCCAGGTTGCCTCCCTTGTTTATCCCTGAGACCAAAAGGTCAGGCTTTCGACCATCCAGCAGGGCATGAACAGCGAGGAGCACGCAATCAGTCGGAGTGCCATTGACGGAATACAAATTGCCTGCGAGCTTCTGGATCCTCAAAGGCCTGTTCATGGTAAGAGAGTGGCTGGAAGCGCTCTGCTCCCTGTCCGGAGCAACCACAAGCACATCGCCGACCTCCCTCATGGCATCCGCAAGTCTTAGAAGACCTTCCGACTCCACTCCGTCGTCATTGCACACCAATATGAGGCTCATCCCTTCAAGCTCCCATCCCTTGGCGCCTTTTATAACATGCCCCATGGGGCTGTTCAATAAGATCGCCCCCTTTCCTGCTGGGGTAAGACTTCCCTGCGCTCGGATCAGGGGTTCTGGGAAAGAACCCGATCCAGAGACCTGGGTCTCGTTCGGAGGATTTTCAATGCTAGAGAGATATCCAACGTAAGGTCTCTGGGCCTAGCAACCGAATGATCTCCCTGCATTGCTGAAGGGACGAGGGAGGAGTCGAAACCCAGGCCTTCTGCAATCCTCCTCGCTAGCTCGTAACGGCTCATGGCCTCCGGACCGCCTAGGTGAAGTATTCGGGGGGCCTCTGAAAGAAGCGCCAGCTCCACGAGGCACTTGCACAGATCTTCCACGAAGATTGGAGACCTCACTTCGTCTCGAAAATAGGGGTACTGAAAAAGACCCGTCTTGAGACCACTCAAAAGTATCGAGGTCTTAGGGTCCATGGGCTCGAAGCCGTAGACAAGGGAGCTTCTCACAACAACTGCGGCCTCCTCGAGGGCCATGAGCTCGGCCTCCCTCTTTTTTCTTCCGTATTCAGTTATTGGCGAAGGCTCATCTGTCTCGGCGTAGGGAGCCCTTTCCCCGTCAAATACCATGTCCGTGGACAGAAATATCAATCTCGATCCTGGACAACTCCCTCTTCTTGCCCCAAGGACGTTTCCCATCCCCTTGAGGACAGTGCCCTCCAAGTCGTTCATGTCGCAGGAAAGGTAGAATATGATATCTGGCCTCACCCTCTCCAGGACATCCCGCACCATGGGACCATCCCTCACATCCAAAGGTAGCCACCTCGAAGAGGGGTTTTTCTCATTCCTGAAAAAGGTCCCGTAGACCCTGGATGTCCTTTCCCGCAGAAAGGTTGCGAGCCTCTCCCCTATGTACCCGCTTCCCCCTATTACCAAGGCCTTAGGCTCCATAACCCTCGAACCCTCGTAACTTCCTTTCTTTTCCGGATTTCCCATCCAAGCCAGCCCGCTCTCTCGGCCCTTCCCATGATCTGGAAGCCTTGAGGCCATGGAGCCCCTTTTGGGTGCGAGCCCGCCTCGGAAGCTCCGATGGGCCACTGCTCCTTCGTTCCATGCCCACTCGCCTTGGGTCGTCTGGAGGGTCCTACTTTGGCGAAAAATCCTGGCCAGATCATAAGGTTTTGGAAGGGCTTCGCGCAAGGGGGACAGGCCCTTGAAGCTCAAGGCATAAAGGCCGCATAATAGCCGCTTGGGGGGAAATGGCTTCCCCTTCGCAACCGGATCCGGTGTTCCCAAAGGAATTAGCTGGGGCAAAAGAGGTTTGGAACTCAACTCATCTTCCAAGAAGCCGAGAATCTGGCTGAGACTTTTGATCCTTTCTGCCCTTATAGGTGGGGCAACATGGGTCCTGTATGAGACGGGGGTCATAGGTTTCTTCCTGGACAAGAAGAAGCTGCTTCACCTTCTCAACTCCATGAAGCCGTGGGATGTGGTCCTCTTTGTCCTCCTTCAGGCGGCACAGGTCATAGTGGCCCCCATACCGGGGGAGGTGACTGGACTGGCAGGAGGCTACTTGTATGGTCCCATAATGGGGGTCATCTGGTCCACCTTGGGTCTTTCCATTGGATCCTATGTGGCCTTCTTGCTGGGAAGAGTTTTCGGAAGGCCAGCTGTGGAGCGCTTTGTGCCCAAGCAAACTATGGCGAGATTCGATTATCTCCTCGCCCATAAGGGCGCAGTGATAGTGTTTCTGCTCTTTCTCATCCCCGGTTTCCCCAAGGACACTCTGTGCTGGTTCTTGGGCCTGGGGCATTTGAGCGTGGTGGAGTTTTTGGTCATAAGCACAGCGGGGAGGCTCTTGGGAACCATCATGCTGACCCTAGGAGGCGACTTCATAAGACACCACCAGTACGGGAGGTTCTATGTCCTGGTCGGGGTAGCGCTAGTTGTGGTATTGCTCGCAATGGCTTACAGGGACAAACTCGAAAGCCTCTTTAGAAGGTGGCATCTCAAGAGCCTCCAAAAAAAGAAAGAGCAGCCTCCATCGGGCCGAGAGTCACTCGATTGATGCTGCTCGCAAAAGATCTTCGTAAGGGTTCAAGGGCCTCATTTCCCCGCCTTGGAACTCGAGACACATGAAGTGGAGGTGAGTGGGAGATCTCGAAGGAAAGGCATTTTTCCCCGTTCTTCCCACTGTGCCCAGGACCTCGCCAGCATTGACCCAATCGCACGGTTCCACCCAGACATCCTCCAAGTGAGCGTAATAACAGTAAAGCTCGGCCCTGGGACTGAAGACCCACACGTAATTACCGCCTCTCAGCTCGCTTCCCGGCCTCCATCCTCGATTGACCCCAACAACCACACCTGAAGCGAAAGCCCTTACCCTGAGGAGGATGAAGGCCACAGGTCCTCTCGAGCTAGACCTCGATCCGAGGAACATCGTCCTGCCAGTCATGGGATCTCAGATCTCCCCCAGGGCCAGCCGGACCTCCTCTCGGACCAGGGGAGAGGGATCCTCTCTCGCCCTCTCCAGGGCCTCCTTAGCCCTCTCGCCACCGAGCTTCCCCAGCGCCCATGCGCACATGGCCCTCACATTTTCATGGGGACTCTCTCGGAGGCCTCTTGCGAGGTGGGGAACGTTTCCCCTATCCCCCAAGTTTCCCAAGGCCCTCGCGGCATTCATCTGCCATCTGTTCACGCCTTTTCTGGAAATGTAGAAGAACTGGGGCCATACCATCTCGAGATAGTAGGTCTCGTCCATGGTGAGAAGCTTGACCAGATCCCAATCCGACGCCCTCCGCTCCAGAGAGGGGTCCATCTCCAGGGATCTTCTCCCCCAACCTCTGTTTCTGGGACAGACCTCCTGGCATCTGTCGCATCCATATACCCAGGTGCCCATCGCCTCGCGCATATCCCTGGGGGTGAGCTCCGGGCCATAGTAGGTTAGGTAGGCGATACAACGGAAAGGATTCATCTTGAGGGGCTCGTATAGGGCTCCGGTGGGGCAAGCCTTGAGGCAAGCGAGATGGCACTCCTCAGGACAGGAGACCTCGAAGGTGGGCTCATCGGGCTCCACATCCAGGTCCGTGACAATGGGGACGATCTCCAGCCAGGACGATCCTTCCATGCAATTCCTCGCAAACGCAAAACAGTTCTTCCCATAGGTAGCCACACCAGCTCTGGATGCTGCCATCCTGGCAGGAACCTCCTCGTCATAGTGGGCCCTGATCCCCCGAGCCGAGAGAAATGCCAAAAGGTCCTTGAACCTTCTGTACTCGATGCCATGAATCTTCCTTTCATCCACCATGTAGCAGCGGCCAAAACGTCCTAGAAGCTCTCGCGGGAACGCCCTTTTGTGGTAGTTTCTCACTACTACCATTATGGATCTCGACCATGGATGTTTCCTCAAGGGATTCGCCCCCCTCAGGGTGCTGAACCCCTCGGTCTGGATCCACGAGTACATGGAGCTCCTCTCCATCACCTCTTTCTCATAAAGCTCGAAGGGTTCCACAGTGGTGAAACCAACTGCCTCGAACCCGAGAGAGATGATCCCTTCCCTTATGAACTCCTTGTCAACATTTCCTGACACTTTTTTCCCTCCCAAAAGGTCTTCCATCCTCCGCGTTCGCAAATTGGGACGAGGGATCGGGAAGTGCCTCTCCCACAAGTGTCCCGTTGGAGGACACGATACTCCAAATCCCACCCTTTGGAAAAGCCTTCTTGGAAAAAGGCGATTATCCCCCGAATAGCGAGCCTTTGGAACATTGACCCCGAGTTCCAAGGGGACTATTCTACTTTTGAGATTCGAGCTTCGGAAAGGGTCCGGATGCAAAGGATATGGGTTTTCCAGCAAAGAGGGAGTGGCCAAGGGAAGATAAGGGCAATAGGAGAAAGATCCAGGGGAATCGTTGTCGAGAGGATAATTTCCATCGATGCGGATCTTCCACCCCTTTTGGAGGATCCTTCCTGCTACATACCCCGAGACATAGATGCTGACTTGGTCCTCGATTTTCTCAAGCACCCGGATCTGTCTTTGGAGCTCGCCATGGTTTGCAAGGAAAAGGGAATTCCCGTTGTGGCATCGGGCAAGAAGATCAGGATACAAGGGGTTATAACCCCGCCCACATGATGCGGACTGGCCAGGCAGGTCTGCCTGGGACCCTATGGGGAGCAGTTCGGCTCGCCGGAATTCCATGTGTGTCTGGAGGATGGTCTCATAACTGGCCTCGAGGTGGTGAGGGGTGCTCCATGTGGCGCGACCTGGGAAGCAGCGCGCAAGATTGTGGGAATGGGAGCACAAGAGGCCATAGAGAGGATAGGACTCGAGACCCAATTCTTCTGCATCGCTGATCCATCTTCCTGGGACCCCCTCTGGGGAAAAAGCCCGGTCCACTTCGCAGCCGATGTCCACACCAAGGCCCTGAAGAAGGCATTGTCGAGGAAAAAAAGGGGCCTCCAATCCGACTAGGCAGATCTGGAACCGAAAGCCGGGGTGTTTCGGTAAAGACCAATGGATCGAGGCACATCGAGGTGGCCGGGATCATTGGGCAAAGAGGGTTCCTCTGGTCAAGGCCCGGCAACGGGGATGCACGAATAGGCGCTCTCGGGAAAAGGTGGAGGTTGTCAAATGTGGCTTTCTATAAAAAAGGGCGAGGGAAGCCTCGGGCCTCGAGCGAGGGCAAAAATTGGGGCTTCTTTCCGGGGCCTCCTTGGATGTCTCTCAAGGGAGTCAGAAACGCGTAGCTGAGTGAAAATACTCCTTTATCCGCCCCAGGACAATCTTCGGTATGTCTTCCTTCTTCTCCACCGAGAATATGGCGACATTCTTTCTCAGGGCCATGGATTTGCGGAAGGTCCTCACATGTTCATTGTCGCCGATGTGGACAGCTGTGACCCTATTGTTCTTCTCGTTGAAGTACTGGATCAGGGTCTCCAGGTTGGTTATCTGCATGTCAGTTATGAGGAATATGTCCGGATTGTTCCTCGTCTGAAGAGACTCGATGTCCTCTATGAGAAGCTTTGTGCCTCCTCCGAAGTAGTGACAAAGTGTCTTGTAGATGGCCATTCGGTGTCTGGTGAAGGGAAGGATCTGGCTTCCTCCAGCCTTCGCATCGCTGAAATTGTACACTGCAACCTGGGCATCGTTTCGCAGGTAGGCATCGCAAGCACAAGCAGCTCCCAGGACAGCGTAAGAGAGACTTTGCCTGGGGTTTGTCATGCTTCCCGAGGAGTCTATCAGCACTATGCAGTCGGGAGTGGCCTCCTCCCTTCCGAACATCTCACCCTCTCTCCTTTGCCACATCTGGGTTATGCCTGGCATTATCTTTCCGAAGCTAGTCCAGGGATCTATGTCCCTGAAAGGCATGCCCACTTCCCATGGAACGTGCTGGTAAGGGTAGAGGGCTCCGCTCTTCTCCAGGGGCATCTTGCGCACTGGAAGGGAGTAATTTTCGGCTAGTTTCATGTAGTAGAGCACATCCGCATCCAAGGAGCGTCCAGGGCCTAGCCCCATCCCCCTCTCATTGGGCTCCATCGCCTCGAGAAGCTCCTCTTGAAGATCCTCGACTATCTCCTTGAACTCCCCAGGGGTCTCCACCTCCTTCGCGAACTGTTTCAGTCCCTCGTTTATCTCTTCCGAGGAATATTGTTGGAGACTATGTTCGCCCATGGGGTTCGGCCTGTTGAGGCCTCCGAACTTCTCCTCCACTTCGAGAAGGGACTGCACTATCTTGGCGAACTTCTTGATGGTCTCCGTCCATTTCTTCCTGTCGAGATAAGGAAGGCGAGAGAGTTTCCTCGCCACCTCCTCGTAGCCCTTAACTCCCAGGTCCACACCCCAGATCTTCTGGTAGAGTGCGTGGAGAGCTTCGTCCATGATGCCCCTTCTTATGTGCCTGTATACTTCGGGCAGGTGGCTTTCCTTCTGACTAATGCACATGGTGTCGGCCACCACATCCATGAAGTATCCCGTAGCCTTCTGGGCCATTTGCTTGTCCTTGAGGACCTTCTTGGCCTCCCTGTAAAGCCTGAGATGGGTGGAAAGGTCCCACGGGCAGTGGAGGTAATGGGAGACTGCATGGTCCAGGAGGCCAGAGATGGCCTGAACTGGATCCATGAACTGGGATAGTTCCTGAACGAAGCTCTCGGAGATGGATATCCTCTTGTCCTTTATATCCAGGGCCACCCTTTCTTCCTGTTCGTCCCATATGGGGTGGGGAAGCTCTGGAAAGAGATGTTTTCTCCTCACGTCCTTCCAGATTTCCCGCAGGGTTTTCTCCTTGTCTTCCATTTCGTCCCCCGGCTCAGATGTCCAGCTCCAGATCCTGAGGCATCACGAGCTTTCCCCTCTGGAAGATCCTCCCTCCGAAGAGGGTCTTACCCACGCTCCTTATTCTCCCCTCCACGTGGATCTCGCCCCCCCTCATCCATTCACCGGTGTTCTGACCGGAGTTCTCCGTGATCTGTATCTCTCCCTTCATCATTCCCGCACCGCACCAATTCCCCACTGAGCCCTCGACCACCAGTCTACCGCCAGAAAGCCCAGCCCCGACAAAGTCGCCGACATCTCCCTGGAGGATGAGGGTCTTGCCTTCGGGGAGTCTGTATCCCAGGAAGTGGAAGGTCCTCTGGTAGTCCCTCAGCCTGAGCACTATCCTGTCCTCTTTGGCATGATTTATCAGGGCCGAGACATAGATCCCCGCAGGACCCGAGATCATGTAGGGAATCTTGTTGGAGCTGTCGAGCTCTCCACAGAACTCCTCTATGTCGTCCACATCGTATTGGAGATCTCTTATGGACTTCACAGCAGCGCTATAGGCCTTGACGACCCTGCTATGTTCCACGAGCCAGACCAGATCCTTGACCTCTTCTTCCACGAGCTTCAGATATCCGTGAATCATCTGGCCCATCACCTCTTCCCTGGCACGGACTATCCTCTCCAGGGGAAGCTCCTTCTTCTCCACCGACAGGCACCCGAACTCCTTGAACGGGTTCCTCATTGCTCCAGAACCTCCTCCCCCAGGTCCTTCCTAATCTCCCAAAATATGGGATGATCCCCTTTGATGGGCTCCAGGGACTCTCCCTCCGCAACCCTGCATGCCACAGCCAGTGCATTCTTTATCTGGCCGCCCTGTTCCATGTATCGCCTGTGCATCACCTTGACGCATTGTTTGGCCATGTGGATGGGGAGGGGATCTGTTCTGGGCTCCTTCTCGTGCTGGGCGATCACCTCATCCTTCCATTGGATCCTGTGGGCCAAAGTGTAAGGCAGGATTGCCTTGAGGTGCTCGATCCCCACCTCCCTGTCCCCCACGAACCAAGCCAGTCCTTGGGCCATGTTCCTGGCGCTTATGGGAAACCGGTTGGAGATACAGTTCCTTATGCCATTGCAAGTGTAACCTGTGAAATGGCACCCCTCCTCGCAGGTCTCGTTGGACCTTTTCTGACCGAACCTGTGGCAAAAGGAAAGCTCGCACAGAACCATTCTGAGGAACGCATTGGCATCGAGGTCGAAGGGTATGTTGTCCATCTCTGCCCTTATGATCTCCCTCTGAGCCCGAGAGAGGGTTGTTATATTGGCCTCGTTCTTGAGGATCTCTCCGAATCTGTCGCACAGGGATTCCACTGCTTCCATCCTCGCCTCGTAGGAGGTCCTCTGGGACAGCACCCTGTGGAACTCGGCCTCCAGCTCCTCGTGGCGAAGGACAGCTCCCCCTGCCCCCCTCATGCCGATCATGTACGCGAGATTGGCACCTGGGTGCTTGGACAGGGAGCATCGCAAAATGTGACCACACTACGACTTCCTCCCCTAGGTTCAATTTCCCAAGGTCGGGTCTTCCGATTATTTTCTCCTCCGTCTGCTCGGGGTGACCTGCGACCTCGCTCCCCCAAATGGTTCCCAGGGGGAACCTGTACAGGAGGGAACAGACGTATTCGGCAGAGGTCGTCTTTCCAAGACCAGGCTCCCCTATTATGAGGGTCTTCCCTTTTCTGAGGCCCGAGATTAGGCAGAGGAGGAGGGCGGAGTTGTACTTCTTGCCATTTACCGTCATGTCAGGCCTGTTGAAGTAAAGGTTTTCCTGTATGTAGTCGTGGATTTCGTGGACAGCCTCTCTCAGGGCTCCATTGGATTGAGATGCCATTCCCGTTCACCTCTTCAATACTCTTGTCCCAAAATTTGGCTCCAGATTGACCAGGGACACTTCTCAGATTAACACACAGACACATACCAGACAATGCACTCGGCCTGCCCACCACCTGAAAGGGCCCACAATGTGGGTTCATCGCCCTCTGGGGAAGAGGCGACCCTGATCCTTGACACGGAGCCCTTTTGAGATCTAGAATTATTGAGGACGCGGGGTGGAGCAGCTCGGAAGCTCGTCGGGCTCATAACCCGAAGGTCGATGGTTCAAATCCATCCCCCGCTACCACAAAGACACTAACCGAGCGGAACTCCTTTTCCCTGGTGTCCCCCGCTGGGGCGGTTTTCTCAGCTCCTCGAGCTCGAAGGGACCCTCCCCTCCAAGGCACCCAAAGGTGCGATTGACTCCAAGACCTTTCCTGGGGATAATCTCCTCGCGCTTGCCTTCTTACCTTGGACCTTTTGGTTTCCCACGGAAGGAGGCGGGCTAATACCCTTCGGGGGGCTCAAATGCCAAAGGCATTCGTCAATGGGATCGAGATAGCTTACAAGGTGGAAGGCCGGGGGGATCCTCTCCTCCTCATAGGGGGTTACACCATGGTCAAGGAGGCCTGGCAAGAGCTAGCTGACCGGTTGAGTCCTCACTTCACTGTCATAACATTCGACAATAGGGGCGTTGGCCAGAGCACAGTCCCTCAAGAGCCATTCACCATAACTGACATGGCCAGAGACGCTGCGGAGCTCATGGGTCAGATGGGGATATCCTCAGCCCACGTCTTCGGGATTTCCATGGGCGGGCTCATAGCCCAACTCCTAGCTCTGGATTATCCCCACAAGGTGGGGAAAGTAGCCCTGGGATGCACTACTCACGGTGGAAGGGAGGCAGTGGCCCCCTCACCACAGGTTCTGGAGCTTCTGGCAAAGGCTGCTGACCCCAATATCCCTCCCGAGGAAGCAGTGAGGATGAGAGTGCCCTTTCTCTTTGGTCCCGGCTTCTTGGAGGAGAAAAGGGATTTGGTGGAAAAGTGGGTCGAGATGGCGGTGCGCTATGCTCCATCGCCAAAGGGGGCTGAGGGGCAAATGAGGGCTCTTTCTCGTTTCAATTCCAGGGAGAGGCTCTCGGATATTCGATGCCCCGTGCTCGTGATAACAGGAAGTGAGGATCGTCTCATTCCCCCTGAGAACTCGGAGCTTTTGGCCAAGAGAATTCCCGGGGCAAAACTCCACATGGTGGAAGGGGCAGGGCACCTATTCTTCGTCGAGAAACCAGACGAAGTGAGCCAGATCCTCAAGGAATTCTTTTCTTCCTGATGGCTCATGGAGTCCTGGGGAGGCATTTTTTTCCGGGGCCAGATGGTCTAGGCCAAGTCCTCCCCACCCGGATAATCTCTTCTTCAAGAGGCCTTTGCCACTCGCTTCTTTTCCACTGTCTGCCAAAGGCCCACAATCAGGGCGATGCCAGCGCCCACGAGATCCGTTGTGAGACCGGGCTTTATGAGGAGGATTGCCGAGAGCACAAGGAGCCCCCTCTGCCACAACCTGGTCTCCCCCACGAACCAACCCATGAGTCCAGCAGACAAGAGGATCACACCGACCGATGCGGAGATGATCGCCATTATGATTTCCAACCAGTTTCCCATCAGAAGGAGTGAAGGCCCATAGACGAACATGAACGGGACAATGAAGCCCGTTGCTCCCATTCGGACGGCCTGTAGGCCCGTCTGCCACACATTGGAGCCGCTTATGCCGGCTGCCGCATAAACCGCCATTGCCACAGGTGGGGTTATGGCGGAGAGGATGGCAAAATAGAAGACGAACAAATGGGCAGCTATGACAGGCACCCCCAACTTGATGAGGGCTGGGATCAAAAGCGAAGCCTGGACTATGTAGGCAGCTGTGGTGGGAAGGCCCATTCCTAGGATAATCCCGGTGATCATTGTCAGGATCAAAGCTGGGGCCAGGCTCCCACCAGCCACATCCAACATTATTCCCGTGAACTTCAACCCCAAGCCCGTGAGATTTATTATCCCCACAACTATTCCCGCACAAGCGCATGCGGCCGCAACTGGCAGCATGTTTCTGGCTCCAGCTTCCAATGCCCTCAGGATCTTCCTCAAGCCCATTCTCGATTCTTTTCTGAGAAAAGAGCTCGGAAGGACCGAAGCTATGGCATACAGACAGGCAAGCATGGGGGTAAACCCGGCGATCATGAAATACACTATGACCCCTATGGGTATGAAAAGATGGCCCTTTTCCTTCATGACGGATGAGAGGCTCGGCCTCTCTTCCTTGGGAAGACCCAGAAGACCGCTTCTCGAGGCCTCGAAATGGATGGCCATGAAGAGTGCCAGGTAATAGAGCAAGGCTGGAACAAGGGCGTGCTTGCAAATATCCACATAGGATATCCCTGTGAACTCCGCCATCACGAAGGCAGCTGCGCCCATGACCGGAGGCATTATCTGCCCGCCTGTTGAAGCAGTTGCCTCTATTGCCGCTGCGGCTTGGGGGCTAAACCCGGCCCTTTTCATGAGGGGGATCGTGAGCCATCCATCCACCATCACATTTGCCACAGCACTTCCCGAAATGGTTCCGAAGAGACTAGATGAGACACAGGAGATCTTGCCAGGTCCCCCCTTGGTCCCACCCACCAGAGAGGTGGCAAAATTAGTGAAGGCCTCTCCAGTGCCCGACTCTTCCAGAAACGCCCCATATATCACGAACAGGATCACGTACGTCGCCGACACTCCGAGAGGAATCCCGAATATTCCCTCCGTTGTGAGATAGAGCTGGTCAATCAGGGTCTCGAGACTGAACCCAGTATGCCGCAAAAGCCCTGGCAGATGCTGTCCAAAAAGTCCGTAAAGGAGAAAGGCCACTGCCGTGAGGGGAAGGGCCCACCCTATTGTCCTGCGGGAGGCCTCCAGGAGAAGCAGGGTCACAACGATCCCCAGCCAGAAATCCCAGCCACTCAGGGATTGAACATAGGGGTATCTTGTGACGACGTATTCGTAGTTCAAGAAGATATGGGCCATGGAGATCATCGCCGCAGCGAGCAAAACGAGGTCCATGACCAAGGACAATCCCTTTTTCCTCGAGGACAGGGAAGTGAGGAAGATGAGGCCAAAGGTGAAGGTCAGATGAACAGACCTGTGCATCATTGCCTCTGGTGCACCGAATGTCGCAGCCCAGAGGTGATAGATGGACATGGCGATGGCGACGACTCTGAGCACTCTTTCCAGGATCTTTCCCAATCTCTCCATGGCACCCCAACTCGATGGGCGGGGCCGAACCCCGCCCATCCTCTCGCATTAGATTGGATACATGCTTGAAACTGAGCTCACATCACTTTATTGCACCTATCTCCTTGTAGTACTTGAGGGCCCCGGGATGATAGGGAACCCCTATGTCCAAGGCCAGGTCCTTGGCCTTCACCCCTTCCATGTCTTTCACGACCTTGCTCAATTGGTCCACATTTTCAGCTATGACCTTGGTTATCTTGTAAACCAGGTCCTCGGGAAGTTTCGCACTTATCACCAAATGCGTGAAATAGCCAACCCCAGGCACATCGTAGTCCACTCCTGGATACGTGCCCTTGGGTATGACCCTCTTTAGATAGCCAGCGTTCATCTTCTGGAGTTCCTGAATCTTGTCGTCTGGGAGGCCGATGAGCCTTATCTTGCGGGTCGTGGCCAAGTCCAGTATGGAAGAGGCTGGGATCGTTGTCCCGAGAAGGAACACATCTGCATGGTTGTCCTTCATCAGGGAGACTGCATCCGAGTAGCTCACATGATTCACCTTGCTCATGTCATTGTAACTGAGACCGTAAATCTGGAGAACTTGTCGGGCTAGAAGCTCCCCTGTATGGCCCTTTGGCCCAGGGCATATGGCCTTCCCTTTGAAATCAGCAGGGCTTTTGATCCCTGACTCTTCCAGCACGACCATCTGGAAGTATTGGGGATAGAGGGTGGCTAGCTGCATCACGTTCTTGGTAGGGGCCTTGAACGGATCCCTTCCCGCAACCCCGTCCACACTCGAGGAGGAATTCCCGAAACCAATGTCAGCCTTCCCTTCCTCGACCGCAACTACATTGGCAATCCCTCCACCTGGCAACACCGACACGCTGGCCCCGGGGATTGCCTTCTGGATGAGCTCGGCTATGGCCCCACCTAGAGGATACCAGGAGCCACCCATTGGGCCTGTCATCATCTTGAGGTCGACCTTCTGCTGCCCCAGTACTTCCGTCACGAAAAGAGAGCAGATGAAGATCATTGCTCCTAGGACCAAAACTGATTTGCTTCGTCTTCTCTCTGTCATGGCTTGACCTCCTCTCTCGTTCTCTTCCCTGGGTTGGATCGCCACGAGGCCTTGCGCCACCTTGCCCCCAGGTACCTTGGTCCAATGGCTCTTGTGGCAGGCGTATATTAGGGATTGCGCCCGCGAAGTGTCAAGACTTTGAAGATGGACCACATTGAGGCACATGCAAGCGGTGCTTGCACAGTTATCTTATGTCAATGGAAATCTCACACCTCGCTCGTTGGCCGGCTGAGAGGGATGACTCCCAGGGCCCCTGGATCCCTATACTCTGCACCTCAGTTCGCCCAATTGGATCCGGACTCAGAATCTCATGGAGCTTCTCACCCATGGGACAGCTTCGGGTCCCAAGGGGCCGACCGAGAGATCTCTTTCGAGAAAGCACCGCTTTTTCTTTCTCGAGAGAACCATTTGGAAGCCATACGGGATATAATGGGACGGGAGGGTGATGCTTTCTCCAAAGGGATACGGGGATGGCCCAGACCATTGTCATTGGCTCCACAGAGGAGAATGCTGGCCGGAAGCTCTTCATATGGGCCCTGAGCCAACGCGCGAGGGAAAAGGGCCTCCAGGTGGGGCTTTTTAGACCCAGGTTTTCGAGCCGAGAGCTCGGGGGCTCATCCCAGCCAGAGGAGGTCTTGCTCCTCAAGGAGGTGATGGGAATCGGAGAACCTCTCGAGGCCTTGGCTCCAGAAATCCCACTCGAGAGGCCTGTGCCCAATGAGGATCCCACGGAGCTTGCTCGGCGCATTCAGCCCCATTGGAGGAAGGTGTGCGAAGGAAAGGACCTCCTTCTCGTCATGGGAGCTAGGCATGTCTTCCTGGACGATTCCTCCTCCATGGTATCGGATATTGCCCTCGCAAGGGCCTTGGATGGGCATTTTCTCCTTGTAGTAAAGTTCCAGGACATCCCAAGGACCCTTTACTCGATTCTCAACGTTCTCTCCCTCCTGGGGGGCAGGCTCGGGGGAGTTGTTGTGAACAGGATCCCCCATGGGGAGATGGACGAAGTGAGAAGGCATGTCTCGACGAGGGTACCTCTGGGGAGCGTCCCTCCAATATTCTTCATTCCCGAGGATCCCTTTTTGGCGTACAGAACTCTCGGCGACGTTGTCAGATCGACAGGAGGAGAGCTTCTCTTCGGCAGCGAATATCTCGACCGACTCATAGGGGGGTGGACCATTGGGGGATCTGAGCTGCTATCTGGCGAGCTATCGCCGCTTAAGAGGCTTTACAATAGAGTGCTCCTTCTCGCTCCCCAGGAACCCGATTCGGAAGTTAGGGGAGATGTGGCCGCGATAGTCTCGACATCTGGCCGAAGGCCTCCTCAGGCCCTCATGGAGCTAGCGGAGAAGAGGCGATTGCCCCTCTTTGTGATCCAGGAAGACGCCCTCTCCTTGCTCGATAAGCTCGATAAGGTCCCCCCTTCCCTCACCTCGAAGGACCATGCCAAGGCATCCAGGATGCTTTTCTTATTGGAGAAGAGTGGCCCGCTAGAAGCCATCTTCCAAGGCTTGGGCCTGGCCTGAAGATAGACCTCGGCCGAGCTCACCTATTTCTTTCCCAGGGTGAGGACGATCGTGGTTTTGCCCTTCTGGGATGTGTCCACCACGATGTAAAGGCCCTGCTTGCCTTTCGTGAAGGCGAGGCCCGTATTGTCCTTCTGGTTCATCTCCCACTCCAGTGCCCACCCCTTTCCTTCCAGGGCCTTCTTGTAAAAGGAGACCACCTCCTGGGCGGATCCAGTCCCCTCCAAAACAGCATGAGAACCATCTGTGGTCTCCATGGCAGTGACAACCTTGGCTTTGGAGTACACGGGCACTATTTCCTTGAGGCCCTTGGGATAGTCCACCTGGGCCGAGACCAAGGCAGATACGAAGAAGAAAAAGAACCCCATTGCCAAAGCGACCCTTGTCTTCATCTGAAGCCTCCTTTGGTATTTAGCTAAGTAGAACACGATCTCGGGAAAAAGGAAAGCCTCTAGGGAGCCTTCCAAAGAAATCCCCGGGGCAAAAAAGACCTCTCCCCTTCTCGCTTCTAAACCGATGGAGTTTCCTTCTCGGGTCTATCCCCGAATATCTTCCTGTAAAGGTCCACCCCATAGCTGGTCTCGAGGGGCTTTCCCTCCTTGATCTTGAAGGTCCGCGTCCCATCGGGAAGCCTCTGTGCCCTCAAGGACAGGATCCTCTTGGGGATCATCTGTGCCATCTTCTGAGGGAACTCAAAGAAGTGTGTGACATAGAATACCTTGATCCCACAGTCGAGGATGGCCGGGATCACCTCCAAGGCGATCTCAGAGCCCTCCCTCTCGTTAGTGCTGGCAAAAGACTCGTTGAGGAGAAGAAGGCCGCCGGGCTTGATGGACTCCACTATTGCCCTCATCCTCTCAAGCTCCTCCTCCAGCTTTCCCCTCTCCATGCTCCTGTCTTCCTCCCTCCTGAAATGGGTGAAGATGCCCGAGCACAAATTGGATTCGAATTCTTCTGCTGGCACGAACATTCCGGCCTGCATCATCATTTGGGCCAGACCAACGCTACGAAGGAATGTGGTTTTTCCTCCTTGATTCGGCCCAGTTATGAGGAAGAGGTCCTTGCCATCGCCCATTAGCTCGTTGCCGACTGGCCTTTGACGGGTAACCAAAGCGAGGGGAACGTTATACAGGCCCTTGCAACGGAACCTGTGTTCTTTCTGGGGCCAGGGCCGAGGAAATGTAATTGGTGCTCCTATTTCGCGAATCTTCTCTGAGAGGTTCAGACAGCCTAGATAGAAGGCCAACTCCCAGCGCAATAGGTTGAAGAAGCTCTCTATGTGTTCGGCCGCCTTTCCCAGGGCCCTTGCAGCCTTGGCAAGCCCTGTGTCCCTAAGCTCTTCTAACACTCTTGCTCCTTGCTCGTCGCGTGGATGGAGGGAAAAGGTGTATACGGGAGACCTCTTCGCCAGGATCCGCTTGACCAACCCCGTGTTCTCCCTTTTATGTTTGCACAGGGAGTAGTTGCTACCCTCTCCGCCCTTGCCCAGCTCAGCCGAAAGCCTCACTCCTTTGGAGAACCGAAGTTCCTCCAAGTGTTCTTCCACCTTGGCCAAATATTGCTCCTCCAGTTCCTCTTCCACCATGTCAAGAAACCGGCCCAGACCCCGGGAGCGAAAGCCGGGCCTATGGATCACGGCCAAATTCTTCAAGTCCCTGAGGAGCTCTGTCGAGGCCTCCAAAAGCCTCCTCGCGTTGCTCAGGACAATGCCGGGGCTAGTCTGACGACGCGATATCCACAGCCATTCCCTGTGCTTCCTCTCCAGGAATTCTAGACACAGCCCGTAAATCTTCCTCAGCACCTCGGGGTGAGCCATCCAGTCTCTGAGGATCTCCTGACGATAATGGATGGTATCCATGTCCTGCAACCCCTTGAACACGACCTTCCGACAGACCTCGAAGATGAACTCGTCGCCATCGGCCATAGCTGAAAGGAGGATCCCTAGTCCCAGATCCTCTGACAATTCCTCGGCATTTGGGGGAAGGGGCTCGTCTCTATCGAAGTCTGAATCCGGATAAAGGAGAAAGACCTTCATGGAGCGATCCTTTTCTTCACCTGTTCATATACGAGACCGTATTTGCGAGCCAGGGAAAGGGCGTAAGCCAGGCCATCGGCCTCCTTCCTCACGACTTTGAATGTCCTCACCGTGGGGTCATGGGGCTCCACTGTTGCGACCATGCTCACGATCTTGGATGACAATGAGCTCAACTCGTCCAGGAAAGTCACCCACACTCCTATAGCATCGAGCTCAAGAAGCCTGTCCAGGATCGCTCTACTGAGAAACAGAGAATCCTCCAAGCTCGTGGAGCTCAGGATCTCGTTCAGGATGAAAAGGCTCCTACTTGTTCCCAGGGAGAGGCTCGTTCGAATGCGGAGGAGTTCGTCCTCGAGTTTTCCCCTCAGGTCCTCCACCCTCTCTTTTCCCCCGAAATGGGTGAGGATCCGGTCGCATAAGAAAAGCTTGGCCTCCCTCGCTGGGACAGGTAATCCCAGACTGGCCAGATAGTGGAGCTGGCCCACCATTCGGGCAAATGTGGTCTTGCCACCTTGATTGGGGCCAGTCACCACAATGATCCTCTCAGGATCGTCGAGATGAAAGTCATTGAGAACAACGGCCTTATCGGAAAAACGGAGAGCATGGGCCAAAGCCAAATCGAACCCTTCACGGACGCATATCTCCTTTTTGGCCTCAGTGACTGTGGGATAGCAGAAGGGCAAACCCTTGAGCTTGAGGCCGGATATGAAATCGAGATACGAGATGTAGAACTGGATCTCCCGATGGAAAGTCTCGAGCGTCCCTTCCACGAAGTCCGACTGGCCTCGATAAAACTCTTCCAACATGGCGAAGACCCGAGGGTATAGCTTGGCCACGAACTCCAGTATCTTGGCCTCCACGTGATTTATCACGTTCCTGACCGGGACCCTGATGGGACTGGGGCCTGCTTCCCATTGCCTGAATTTCTCGAATGTCCTCTCTATTTCGGCCCCGTAATCTTCCTCGCCCTCGTATCGCTTCACCTTGAACTTGCCCGTCTCGATGATCAAGGTGTATCTCACTTGGGACAAGGCATCCTTGACCCTACGGGCTCGGCCAGCGAGGGATCTGAATTTCTCCCCCTTTACGTAGGCCTCGAGCCATTCTCGAAAGGCAAGGAGACCTCGGGCCCGAATCGGCGAATCTGCCAAGTTACGACCGAGGGTCTCAGTGGCTTCGCAATATTCGAGTGCTGCCTCGAGCATCCGTGCCCATCTGAAGTGGGTGAATTCGACCTTCTCGACCATGGCCAAAAGACGGCGCACATGGGTCATTTTCTCGCAGAAGCTCTTGATATGGGTCACGACTGACTCCTCTTCCAGATCCCGCATGACCTCCTGGCGGAAAAGTATTGTCCCGAGATCCGTCTGAGGCATCCAGAAAAACTGGGCAATGTCGTATCCCGCCTTGGCATCTGCTAGAGCTTGAATCACCTGGTCAAGATTCAGGTCTCGAAGAAAGTCCCTTTGCTCCAAAGGCTCTGTCGCATGCGCTTTGTTCGGGGTGAGGATGCTCTGGAAGGTCTGGGAGTTGTGCGTCATGACCACGCTCCCAAAGAAAAAGCCTCTACAGAGCTCATTCTCTCCGTAGAGGCTATCAGCCACAGGGCAGTTGGGGCGAGCCTCATCGCCCATAAAAGGCCATCATTGGGATTCTATTCCAGGCGGCCTTTAGTGTCAAACACAAGGCCTCGGATTCGCAAGAGTCGATGGGTCCCTAGGTATGGCCTGGGAGCGGACTCTCGCTAATTGAAGGAGAGGGGGGCTTGTTCTCCCTTTTGCGAGGTGTGAATCATGCCAAGACTCGCCTTTTCGGGCGTGCAGAGCCCGCCCCTCCGCCAAATGACCAAGCGGCCATAAAAGGGCTTGCCTGGCAAGCTCAGGGATAGCGTGAAAGGTGGTTTTCTCGGAGGGGCGCACTCCGTGCGCCCGCAAAAAAGGCCAGACGCAAGCCGGAGCATAACATGATCGTGGAGGGGCAAACGAACGGCCGGTGGCCCAGCGGGGACATGCCCAGGTGGAGCCAACGCCTTACCCTCGGGCGTGCAGAGCCCGCCCCTCCACGGGGTGGACGGCCCAAGCTAGGATGGCCTTGCGTGGAAAACCCTGTGACAACGCGCAGGGCGATTTTCTCGGAGGGGCGCGGTCTCCGCGCCCGGGTGGCAGGGCGGGACCCGGACCCGGGATAGGGCGTGATCATCGAAAGCTGACCGTACGCCCAGTGGCCTAATGGGGACATGCCCGGGGAAAGCTTAGTGCGTCATTGCGGGCGTGCAGAGCCCGCCCCTCCCGGGGGATGAGCCAAGGGGAGGTGGCCTTGCGGGGAGAGCCCGGAAATAACGCGCAGGGCGATTTTCTCGGAGGGGCGCGGTCTCCGCGCCCGTGAATACGGGCCGGGCGCAAACCCGAGGGCGTCATGATCGCGGACGAGCTGGCGAGAGGCCGGTGGCCAAATGGAGGAGACATTGGGGTAGGCGTTATGCCGACATTGCGGGCGTGCAGAGCCCGCCCCTCCACGGGGTGGACGGCCCAAGCTAGGATGGCCTTGCGTGGAAAACCCTGTGACAACGCGCAGGGCGATTTTCTCGGAGGGGCGCGGTCTCCGCGCCCGGGTGGCAGGGCGGGACCCGGACCCGGGATAGGGCGTGATCATCGAAAGCTGACCGTACGCCCAGTGGCCTAATGGGGACATGCCCGGGGAAAGCTTAGTGCGTCATTGCGGGCGTGCAGAGCCCGCCCCTCCCGGGGGATGAGCCAAGGGGAGGTGGCCTTGCGGGGAGAGCCCGGAAATAACGCGCAGGGCGATTTTCTCGGAGGGGCGCGGTCTCCGCGCCCGTGAATACGGGCCGGGCGCAAACCCGAGGGCGTCATGATCGCGGACGAGCTGGCGAGAGGCCGGTGGCCAAATGGAGGAGACATTGGGGTAGGCGTTATGCCGACATTGCGGGCGTGCGGAGCCCGCCCCTCCGGGGGGGGTGAGCGCAGGACGGATGGCCTAGCGGGGAGATGTAAGGGGGGAGCCAAGGCGTTCCCATGCGGGCGTGCAGAGCCCGCCCTTTCCCCGGGGAACGCACGAGGAAGGAGGCCTTTGAGTTTTGGGCCGAGGAAAATCTTCTGGTCAGATCCTCAGGGCGGAAGAGGCCCATCAGAAGATGCTGGGCTCTTGCCACTCACCGAAGACTTCCCTGAAGACCCCTGTCATTTCTCCCACAGTGGCATACGCCTTACAGCACTCTACCAGAACGGGCATCACGTTTTCGCCGGCCCTGGCTGTGGACTCGAGCTCCTTGAGAAGGCGAAGGACCTCTCTATTGTTCCTCTGTCTCCTCACTTCCCTCAAGGATGCTATTTGCTTCTCCGCCCACTGCTCGTCATATTCGTGAAGTTCTACTTCCGGGGTCTCGCCTTCCACGTACTTGTTGACCCCCACTATGGTTATCTCCCCCGACTGCACACCCTTCTCGAACTCGTAGGCCTGTCTCGCCACCTCCCTCTGGACGTAACCAGATGCCACAGCGTGCACCATCCCACCGAGGGCATCTATCTTGGCCATCTCCTCCAGGATCTTGTCCTCCATCTGTTTGGTTATGGTCTCTATGAAGTAAGAGCCCGCCAAGGGATCCACCGTATCCCTCAGACCCACTTCCTCCATTATTATCTGGAGGGTCCTCAGGGAAAGGAGGGCCGCCCTAGGGGTTGGAATGGTGTACGCCTCGTCGAAGGAGCAGAGAGCTGTCGTCTGCGCCCCCGACAGGGCTGCGGCCAGAGCGTAGAAGGCCCCCCTTATTATGTTGTTTTCTGGCTGCTCCTTGGTGAGACCGGATCCACCTCCGCCGAAGAGGCCCCTCAAGAAGAGGTTCTTCTTCTCCTTCACTCCCCAACGCTCCCTCAGGTTCCAGGCCCAGAGCTTACGGGCTGCCCTGAACTTCGCCACCTGCTCCCACAGATTCCCGAACACATTGAAATTGAAGGAGAACCTCCCCACGAATTCATCGGGGTGCATTCCCCTGTTCACAAGCTCCTGGATGTAAGCGTTCGCTATCTGAAAGGCGTATGCGATCTCCTGAACTGGAGTGGCACCCGACTCCCTTATATGATATCCACAGACGCTCACGGGATTGCATGCGGGAAGCTCTTTGACCGAGTAAGCGATGCAGTCGCCCACGAGTCTCACTGCTGGCTGAACGGGAAAGATCCACGCGCCCCTGCCTATCATCTCCTTGAGGATGTCATTCTGCGGAGTAGCGCTTATTTTCTCCTTGGAGTAACCGAACTTCTCGGCCACGGCCTGATACATCGCCAGCATCACCGTGGCGATGGCATTTATGGTGAGACCAGTTCCTATCCTCTCGAGGTCTATGTCCCGGAATGCGATCTCGAAATCCCTCAGAGAGTCCACCGCCATTCCCACTCTCCCCACTTCCCCCTCTGCCCTGGGGTCATCCGAATCCAAGCCCATCTGAGTGGGAAGATCGAAGGCCACGTTCAAGCCCGTCTGACCCTGGGAGATCATGAGCTTGAACCTCTGATTGGTCTCTTCCGGAGTGCCGAATCCAGTGTATTGCCTCGTGGTCCAAGCCCTGCTCCTGTATCCCAGAGGGTGAATGCCCCTCGTGAAGGGATATTCCCCTGGATCACCGAGATCCTTCTCATAGTCGAATCCCACCTCTTCCAAGTCCTTGGGACCGTAGACCGGTTTCACCTTGATCCCAGACTGGTATATGACTTCCTTTATGGCATCCTTCTGGTCACGGATGTACCTGGCGACTCCCATCTGACACCTCCTCGCCGCCCTTTCTGGCGGCAGAAACCAGTTCCTTGATCCCCTCGACTATTTTCCCAAAGGGGGTGCCCCCTGGAAATACCTCCTTTATCCCCATCTCCTTGAGCAAGGGAATGTCCTTCTTGGGAATCACCCCGCCTACCACTACCAAGGGATCCTCCAAGCCCTCCTTCCTCAGCCTCTCCATCAGCTTCCTGCATATAGGAACATGGGCACCTGACATTATGGACAGTCCTATGACATCCACGGACTCCTGAATGGCAGCCCTCACTATTTGCTCCACGCTCTGATGGAGGCCAGTGTAGATGACCTCCATCCCAGCATCCCTCAAAGCTAGTGCGACGACCTTCGCCCCTCTGTCATGACCGTCTAGACCTGGCTTGGCAACAAGAACCTTTATCTTCCTCTCCATTTCCTGCCCCCCAAATCTCCCATCCCGGGCCTCTGAGCCCGAAAGGGACCCTGTGACAGCCTCATCATGAGGAGATACCTCCCCTTTTCATCTCCCTTAGGACCACCTTCATCCCCCTGAGGATGTGCTGACGGACAAGCCTCTCCACTTTCTTCTCATCCCTCCTTTGCATTGCCTTGATCATTGCCCTGTGGTCTTTTATGGAGATGCTGGGCATTCTCCCCTTGGACAGGATGATCCTCCTGAACCTGTAGAAGTGATCCCTCAGTTCCTGGATCATCCTGTAGAGGCGGTCGCTCTTACTTGCCCTGTACAGGCGATCGTGGAAGTCGGTATTGAGCCTCACGAAAGACTCCAGATCGTGAGAATCCAGGGCCTCCTGGGAGATCCGGATTATTCGCTCAAGCTCCTCCATGACTTCTTGGTCCATGTTTCTGGTTGCCAGAACTGCCGCATAGCTTTCCAGAACGCTCCTTATCCCGAAGATCTCCTCGACCTCCTTGGTGGTGATCCTCCTCACCTCGTAGCCGCCATATCTGAGTTTCTGGAGGAGATCCTCCTGGGTGAGCCTCTGGAGTGCCTCTCTCACAGGTGTCCTGCTCGCCCCGAGGAGCGAGGCCAGGCGCTCCTCCACTAGCCTTCTGCCTGAGGGGATCTCCCCCCTCAGTATGGAACGCCTCAGGCTCGCATATATGACCTGACTCAGGGACCTATTGGGGGCCATCCTGACCTCTTGGGCCAGTTGACCCATCACGGCCAACTCATCCATACCTGTACTGGACCCCATGACCCCCCCTCGGATATCTCCATTGAATTGCCCCTGGCAGGCAACCCACCAGGCAAGTGCCGCACTCGAGGCACCCGGAGTGTTCCACCCTGACTTGGTCCCTCTCCTCGTCGTAATGGTAAAGCTCTGCAGGACATATCCTGGTGCAGTATCTCACCTTGCAAGCCCTTCTACAGACCTCATGGTCTATGACTATGTGACTCTCCTCATCAGGCTTGAAGGCGTTGAGGGCAAGCTTCTCATCTGTTCCGATTCCCATGGGTCATATTCTCCCTAAATCCAGTAAGTCCCTCATCATGCGAGGAAAGGACGGCGCCCTTCTCATCCACCTCATGAAGGTCCTTGAGAACCTCTCCTTTGGTCCCTTGGACACGGAAAAGATGTCCCGGAAGAACCCCACTGCGAGCTCGGGATATTCCCTGTAGAGCCTGGGTTCCCTGGCCAACTTGTCCACATGCTTGAATGTTTGCATGTCCTCGAAGACGAAGCTGTTGCCGAGCATCTTCAAGTAACCGGCCAAGACCTCTTTGGAGTAATCCCCCTTCTTGTGGGCCTGGAGGATCGCCTTTGCCGCGAACACTCCGGAGGCTATTGCCATGTCCATCCCCCGAACCGTAACCCCCATATTGAGGGCGAGGCCTGCAGCATCCCCAACCACGATGTATCCGTCTCCCACAAGCAGGCCCGAGGGGATCTTCCTCGCCTCTGGAATCAGATGAGCGCCATATTCCGCGATCTTTCCCCCGGAGATCAACGGGGTTATCTCCTCCCTGGATTTGAAACCCTCTAGGAGTTCTTGAGGGCTCCTTTGGGATGCGAGGAGGCTTTCCATCCTCAACACTATCCCCAAGGATATGCTCTCGAGATTCGTGTACAGGAATCCTCCTCCAGGTATCCCCGAGGTCAAAGCTCCGAAGAAAAGGTGTGCGGCTCCATCCTCTCCTTCCAGGGAAAATCTCGATTCTATCTCCCCTCTGGGAAGCTCTATGACCTCCTTCACCGCCACAGCGACATCTCTTGGGGCTGGTGGGCTGGGAAATCCCAACTCCTTGGCCAGGAGCCCCAGCACTCCCTCGGCTATGACCACCACCTTGGCCCGAATCTCTTCGCCATCCGAGACTATTCCCACTACCTTTTTCCCTTCTCTCACCAGGGAATCCACCCTCTTCTGGGTTACGACGAATCCTCCGACCTCTCCCACCCTTTCGGCCAAGTGTCTGTCCAGTTTGGCCCTGAGGACCGTCTTGCTCTGACGCTCTGGAGCATCGAAGTCACGATGGAATAGACTCACTGTGATGGATCCATCGGTGCCCACTGCTGAAATCCTCTCCACCTTCACCTTTCTTTCCATAGGAGCCGAATCGAGGAATTCGTCAGCTATCCCGAGAAGGGGCCCCAGATACAGCCTGCCGCCACTCAAGTTTTTGCTCCCTGCTTGGTCGCCCCTCTCCAGGACCAAGACCTGAAGGCCCTCTTTGGCCGCGTAATAGGCTGCCGAAAGTCCAGCTAGGCCAGCCCCCACTACCACCACATCCAGTATCTCCATTCCTGTCTTCTCCCTCAGGATCTCCTCTTGAGCTCCTCTATGAGAGCGGGGAGGACATGGTTCACATCGTCCACTATGCCAAGATCAGCGTGTTGGAATATGAGGGCATTGGGATCTTTGTTCACTGCCACTACCACCTTGGAGCTGTCCATCCCCATTATGTGGTGGATCGCGCCCGAGATCCCGAAGGCCATGTAGAGATCCGGGGATACGCTCCTTCCGCTTTTCCCCACTTGCTCAGAGGCCGGACGCCATCCGCTGTCCACAACTGAGCGACTGGCCCCCACGGCACCGCCCAATATTGCTGCCAGTTCTTCCAGGAGGAAGAACGCCTCTGGTCCTCCCATCCCCCTCCCTCCTGAGACCACGATACTCGCCTCGCTCAGATCCACGAAGCCCTTCTCCCTCTGGGCCTTTTCCAAAACTTGAACCTCAGTGGGCCCTCGGGCCTTCATGGGAAAAAATTCGACCCTCGGACTTCTCGAACCCGTCTTTCTCGCGAAGGCCCTTGGCCTTATGGCCAAAAGGCGTGGCCCTCCCTCTTGAGATTCCATCTCCACGAGGAATCTTCCTCCATGAACAGGCCTCTTCACCCTGAGCCTCCCGCCCTCTAGAAGCTCCATCCCCACGACATCGGAAACCATCTCCACTCCTAGCCTGACGGATAGCCTGGGCATCCAGTCCATGGTGGATGGAGTCCCCGGAGCCAGTAGTGCCCAAGGCGGATCCTTGCGGATGAGTTCTTCCAAGGTCTCAACTATGAGAGAGGGGCCTCCCTCTCCATCCCCTTCCAGTGCAATGACCTGGTCAGGAAGCCCGCAGAGATCCTCCAGATTCACCTCTGAGACGGGGCCAGCCATGATGGCGAGAAGGGACCCCCCCAACTCGTCTGCCATGGACCTCCCCTGGCTCAGGACCTCCTGGCTCGTTTGCCTCACCTTTCCATCGGCCTTTTCCACCCATACCCAAATACTTCCCTTCTCCATCTCGAGACCCCTTCTCTCTCCCTTTCAGAGGAGGCTCATCTCCTCCCTCAATATCCTCAATAGCTCCCTCGCCTTTGCTCGAGGATCGTCTCCCTCTATGATCCGCACCTGAGGCCTTCTTGGGGGCTCTGCAAACCTCACCAGTTTCCAGTTCTCGGTCCCTGGTTCCTCAGCCGCCTGAAGCTTCCTGGGCTGCATTCTCATACCCCTCATAGTCCCTTGGATCGTCGGGACCCTCGGCTCGGCAAGACCCTTGTGTGCTGTGACGAGTGCTGGAAGAGAAAACCGCACCTTTTCCTTGTGATCCCCCAGATCCCTCACAGCCACCAATGAGTCCCCACCATCCCACTCGAGGCTCGAAGCCCACGACACATGAGGTATTCCCAGGAATTCCGCCACCATTGGCCCCACCTGCCCCGAGTCGTCATCCGTCGCCTTCCTGCCACACAGGATCAAATGGAATCCCACATCCCTCAAGGCCTGGCTCAGGACCCGAGCCGCCCTCAAGGGGTAAAGCCACGAGCCCTCTTTCCCTTCCACATGCACTGCCTCGTCTGCCCCCATTGCCACTGCTTTCCTCAAGCCCTCGAGAACGTACCTCGGCCCATACGCTATGGCCGTTACCTTCACCTGGGGGAAAGCCTCCTTTATCTTGACGGCCTTCTCCACAGCTATGGCATCGAAGTAGTTGAGCTCCCATTTCTCCTCCACCCGGAGCCCTCTTCCGCCATCGGAAATCTCCATACGGGCCTCGCTGTCCGGAACAGTCTTTACCAGGACCGCTATGTGCATCGGTCACTTTCCTCCTTTCCTCACAGCTTCCCCACTATTTGCCTGCCCAAGAAGTCCTTGAGGATCTCGTGGGTGCCACCTCCGTAAAGGAGGAACCTGGCATCCCTGAAGTATCTCTGGGGCGCATATTCTTGGGCAAATCCATTGGCGCCATAGATTCTCGTGACCTCGTCCACCACCTTGAGGCAGACCTCTGTTGCGAACATCTTGGCCATTGCCGCCTCATTCCTGCAATCGAGGCCCTGATCAATGCGCCACGCAGCGTAGTGGACCATGAGCCTCGAAGCCTGGATCTCAGTGGCCATCTCGGCGATCTTCGCCCTTATGAGCTGGTACGTCCCTATGGGATTGCCGAATGCCACCCTCTTTCTGGCGTACTGGAGCCCCTCATCGAAGGCTGCCCTGGAGATCCCTATTGCCATGGCGCCTGTCATGGCCCTTATCTCGTTGAGGATCTCCCCCAGATAGACCATCCCCTTTCCCAACTCCTCCCCCAGGAGGTTCTCTTGGGGGACTCTCACGGAATCGAAAATCAGCTCTCCTGTCACGGTTCCCCTGCAACCCATTTTGTGGATGATCTGTCCTGGGGAGAAGCCAGGGGTTCCCTTCTCCACTAGGAAGAAATTGAGCCCTTTGAAACCAGAACCGGGCTCGGTCGTGGCCAGGACTGTGGCGAAATCGCAAATGGGACCATTGGTGATCCACATCTTCGTACCATTTATGACCCAAGCGTCCCCCTCCCTCGTAGCAGTGGTGCGGGTTGCGGCCAGGTCCGAACCCGACTGATCTTCGGTGAAACATATGGTCGCTATTTTCTCGCCCCTCATTGCAGGGAGGAGACACCTTTTCTTGATCTCCTCTGTGCCGAACCTGTAGAGGAAATGGGTCCCCATGAGTGCGTTCATGATCACCGATTGGGCAAACCCGACGGATCCTCTCGTTATCTCCTCGTAGAAAAGCATGCAGGTGACCTTGTCAGCATTCATTCCCCCCAAATTTTCCGGATATCTCAGTCCCAGATATCCCAGCGAGGAGAATTCTCGCCATAGCTCCCATGGGAACTCGTCCTTCTCGTCTATGGTCTGTGCCAGAGGGACAACCATCCTGTCCACGGCCTCTGCCACCACTTTCTGGAAGAACTCTTGCTCCTCCGTGAGTCTGAAATCCATGGTCACCTCCCCTTGGGGCCTCTATTCCGAAACAGTATCTCGTTGCACCAAGGCGTCTTCCCATCAATCTTCCCTGGTCTCTCCCAGAAAGGCCCTCTTCACATCCTCATTGTCCTCGAGAAAATTGGCATCGCCGCTCAAGACTATCCTTCCTGTCTCCATCACGTAGCCCTTGTCAGAGACCTTGAGGGCTGCTTTGGCATTCTGCTCCACGAGAAGCACAGTGGTATTTCTCCGTGGGAGCATTCTTATGACCTTGAATATCTCTGCCGCAACTAGAGGTGCCAAGCCCAGGGAGGGTTCGTCCAGCATCATCAGTTTAGGCTTGGACATGAGTCCCCTCGCTAGGGCGAGCATCTGCTGCTCCCCTCCACTTAAGGTCCCTGCCATTTGGCCTTTTCTCTGCCCCAGAACTGGAAAAAGGTTCCAGATCTCCTCGAGCTCCCCTTTTATGTTCTCTCCCTTGCACAATCTCAGGTATGCCCCCATCTCCAGGTTCTCCACCACCGTGAGATCGTGGAAGATCTGCCTCCCCTCGGGAACCTGGACTATTCCCATGGCCACGATCCTCTGGGGAGGAAGGCCAGCGATCTCCTCACCGCCAAAGGAAATGGTCCCACCCGATGGCTTCACGATGCCGGATAGGGTGTTGAGGAGGGTGGTCTTGCCAGCGCCATTGGCTCCGATGAGACAGACCGTCTGTCCCGAATGGATGCTCACATCCACCCCTTTTATGGCATGAACGAGTCCGTAATGGACATGGAGTCCCCTGACCTCAAGCATGGGGAAGCTCCCCACCCAGATATGCTTCCATGACCTTGGGATCCCTCCTCACCTCTTGAGGCCTTCCCTCAGCTATCTTGGAGCCGTAGTGGAGTACCACGACCCTGTCGGAGATTCCCATGACGAGGTTCATGTCGTGTTCCACAAGGAGCATGGAGGTCCCCTTCTCTCTCAGGCTCAGAAAGATCTCTCCCAGCTTCTGGGTCTCCGCTATGTTGAGCCCGGCGGCTGGCTCATCCAAGAGCAGTATCACCGGATCGAAGACTATGGCCCTGGCTATTTCCAGTCTCTTCCTATCTCCATAGGGCAAGGAGCCCGCTATCCAATGGGCCTTCTCGGCAAGGCCCACTGCCTTCAAAGCCGCCATGGCCTTCTCGTGGACCCACTTCTCCTCGCGTTTCATGTCAGGCCATCTTGCCATGGCCCTCAAGAAGCCGGTTCGAGTTCGGCTGTGGAGGCCCACCTTCACGTTTTCCAAGACGGACATTTGTTGGAACAACTGAAGGTTCTGGAACGTCCTCCCGACTCCCCTCGCACATATCTCGTGGGGGCTCATCCCCGTTATCCTCTGTCCCTCGAGGAGAACCTCCCCCCTGTTGGGCTTCCTGAGGCCACTTATCACATTTAGGGCCGTGGTCTTTCCGGATCCATTGGGCCCGATGAGAGCCGTTATCTCGCCCCTCACAGCCCCGAAGGTGACCCCGGAGAGGGCAGCGAGGCCTCCGAAGAAGACGGTCACGTTGTCCACAACGAGAATTAAATCCCCCTTCCCCTCCAATGGCCTGTCCTCGTCAGGTCTCCTCACTCAGAAGATTTCTCATCTTCCTTCTGGTATAAGCCTTGGAAATGACGCCACCTATGCCCTCTGGAACGAACATTAGCATAAGAGCGAGAATGGCACCGTACACTATGTCCTTGTATTCCTCCAGGAAGTGGAGCACCTGGGGAAGAGGGGTGAGAAAGGCTGCCCCAAATATATTCCCCCAAAGATTCCCCATTCCCCCCACTATGACCATGGTAACTAGCTCTATGGAGAAGAATATATCGAAGGTCCTGGGGCTTATGAAGCCGAGATAGTGGGCGTAGAGGCTTCCTGCCAGGGATGCTGTCACAGCTGAAATCACGAATACCACGGCCTTGTAAAGGGAGGTATTGACCCCTAGGGTATTGGCTGCAAGCTCGCTTCCATGAATGGCTTTGAGAGCTCTTCCGACTCTGCTGTCCACTAGATTGATGGATGCTCCGACTGCCGCGAGGGCAAAAAACCAGATGAGGTAGTAATTCTTGAGGTCCGTGTCGAAGGAAAACGAGAAAATCCTGAGAGGCGGGATCCCCGCTAGCCCAGAGGGCCCCCCGGTCATCTCCTCCCACCTCACCATTACTATGTTCAAGACCACGTTGAAGCCCAGTGTGGCCATGACGAGGTAGTGCCCCTTGAGCTTCAAGGTGGGCCTCCCCACAATGTAGGCCACGATCCCGGAAAAGAGGAGAGAGGCCCCCAGGGCGAGCCATGGGGACCAACCGTACGTGACCGTCAGGATCCCACTCGTATAGGCCCCCAGGCCATAGAAGGCAGCGTGGCCCAGGGATATTTGGCCAGCGTAACCTATGAGGAGATTCAGGCCCACGACTATCAAGGAATTCAGTCCCACGATGTTGAGGACGTTCAGGTAATATGGATTTGTGACCATAAGGGGAATTGCGGCCACAAGAAGTGCCACGAGGCCCAATATCATCAGTTGAATCCTTCGAGCCAATTTCCCCTCACACTCTAGTGGATTCGCCCTTGCCCAATATTCCCGAAGGCTTGAAGAAGAGGACCATTATCAGGATCACAAAGGCAATGGCATCCTTGTAATCCGATGATACGATTCCTGCTCCCAGAGATTCCAAGACTCCGAGGCAAAGGCCTCCCACTATTGCGCCGAAGAAACTACCATAGCCTCCGAGAATAGCTCCTGCAAATCCCTTGAGCCCTATCATTATCCCCACATCGTATGCGAGGGTGGTTATGGGCACTATGAGAATTCCCGCCACAGCCCCAATGGCGCCGCTCAGAAGGAATGAGACCATGACCATCTTGTTGGAATCTATGCCCATGAGGCTTGCCGCCCTCGGGTTTGAGGCCGTTGCCCTCATGGCCTTTCCCGTCGTGGTGCGGGTGAAGAAGAGATGAAGCGCCACAACCACTGCGAGACTTATGAGGAAGATCCAGATGCTCTGGGGAAGGACTGTGGCGCCCAGAAATCTCAGGGGCTCCTCGCCCGACAGGGGCGGCAGAGCCATGGAGGCCTTCCCCCAGATCTGCTTTATCCCACCCCTGAGAACTATGGAGATCCCTATGGTTATGAAGATGAGATGGATGACCTCCTTGGATCTAGCCGGTCTTATGGCAAGCCTCTGGACCATTGCTCCCACAACTCCAACTGCCGCAACGGCCAAGGGGAAGGCGATCCATTGTTGGACTCCCACCTGCCTGAAGAGGGTATACATGACCATCCCACCCAGGGTTATGAAGTCCACCTGGGTGAAATTCACAATGCCTGTGGCATTGTGGATTATGCAGAACCCCAAGGCGACCAGGGCGTAGATGCTCCCTGTTGTGAGGCCTGAGAGGACAAATTGGAGCAACTGGTCCGCCAAGCGCGCGCTCCCTCCTTCTCGATCAGACGATCCCCTCCTCTTTGAGCTGAGCCAACTCCGAAGCAGAGAGGCCCAGGTGCTTGCAGAAGTAGAGTTCGTTGTGCTCGCCGAATCTGGGCGGGAAGCTCAAAACCCCTTCCCTCTCTTCCAAAAACTCGGTCCTGTAAGGAGCTGGGGCCAAGGTTATCTCGATCCCAGTTTTGGGATCCCTCGCTTTCAGAAGTCTTTTCTTCACCAATGGATCCTCGATGACCTCCTTTATGGACTGGATCTTCGAGACAGGGACTGTTATCTCCTTGAACATCCGGATGACCTCTTCTGTCTCGAGGGTCCTGAAGATCTCCGCCAGCTTCCTGTTCAAGTTCTGGACATCCTTGATCCTTCCCTCGTTTTTCTCGTAAGCTGGCTCTTTCAATGCCCTGAAGGGCTCCAGCTCTGTCAGGGAGGCCCACTGCCTGTCATTGCCAACCGCTATGTAGACATACCCATCCTTGGTCTGGAAGACCGAAACCGGCGCGAAAAACTCGTGGGTATTCCCTCTCCTTGTGACGACCCTCCCGAAGGAGGCCGTGAGGGTTATGGGGACAGTGAGCCAGGATACGGTGCTCTCGAACATGGACAGATCAATTCTGCAGCCTTTCCCCGTCCTCTCCCTCAAGAAAAGCGCTTTCATCAAAAGACCATAAGCGTGCTCGCTTGCACCCATGTCGGGCAAAGGGATCCCCAGTACCTGGGGGAACCCGTCGGGCTCGCCCGTGAGCTCCATTAGGCCCCCTCTAGCCTGCAATATGGGATCGTAAGCGGCCTCATTGGAATCCGGGCCGAAACCTGTCACCCCAAGCCAGATGATATCCTCTTTTATGGAGCGGAGCCTTTCATAGTCTATGCCGAGCTTGGAATAGTTCCTCGGAAGCTGATTCGTGGCGAATATGTCCACATCGAGCTCCCGTATCAGCCTGGCCAGGAGCTCCTGTCCCTTGGGGGAGGCGAGATTGAGGGTTATGGCCTTTTTCCCCGCATTGATGCACAGGTAGTAGGTGTTCATCCTCTCCTCACCGAGGCGATTCTCACCCACGAGCCTGTTGGGATCCCCATACACGGGATGCTCTACCCTTATTACCTCCGCCCCATCCATCGCGAGACGATACGTGAGATAAGGAAGAACTGTGGCCTGTTCGAGGGAAAGTACCTTGATCTCACTCAGAGGATTCATGGCTCGCTCCTCCCAGCCAGCGTTTGGAACCATCTCGGCTGCCTGAAAGGGACTTCTTTCCGAAGCTCAAAAGGCAGCCTTTATTGGTTGCGGGACAAAAGCGCTTGACTATGGGCCCGGATATTTGTATACACTGTCCGAACGGGCGGATTATAGGATCTCTTTCGGGCCATGTCAATGGGGGCCGAGGGCCTCACGAGCTGATGGAGGGCTTGCCTTGAGACTTCCGAGATTCGATTATCTGGAGCCACACACTCTGGAAGAAGCCCTTGAGATGAGAAGCGAAGCAGGGGAGAAGGGAGAGGTCCTCGCTGGAGGAACGGACCTCCTGGTGAGGATGAAGCAGAGACTCAAGAAGCCTTCTTTCCTCATAACTCTCAAGCACCTCAGGGAACTGGAAGGGGTGAAGATGGAGGAGGGGGAGTTGGCAATCGGTGCCAAGACATCCCTCAGGGATGTGATCCGCTCACCCTGGGTTCAGAGATATGCCAATGGGCTTGCTGAAGCCTTGAGCTCGGTTGGGGCATACACCATCCAACACGTCCGTGGGACCATAGGGGGGAATCTGTGCCAAGACACTAGATGCCTCTACTACAATCAGTCGGCCTTTTGGCGTTCCGGAAGGGCTCCTTGCCACAAGGCAGGTGGCAAGATCTGTTATGCGAGGGAGGGGTCGGATAGGTGCAGGTCAACGAACCAGTCGGACGGGGCAACGGCACTTCTGGCCCTGGATGCCCGAGTGACCCTCCGGAGCCTCCGGGGCGAGAGGACCATTCCTGTTTCGGATCTCTTCACCATGAAGGGGGAGGCCCCGCTGGATATCCGCTCCGATGAGATCCTCACCACCATAAGGATACCCATTGCATCCCAGTCAGCGGCCTCGGCCTACGAGAGGATATCCTATAGGTCAGCAATAGACTTTCCAGTGGCTTGCGCTGCAGTGCTCATAGAGGCCGAGGACAAGACCATAAGGAGGGCAAGAATCGCAGTGGGGGCCATGGGAAATGCACCCCTGCTCATGATCCAGGCAGCTGAATTGCTCCAAGGGAAACCACTGGAGGACGAAGGAGTCAGGAAGAGGGCAGCCAGAATCGCCATGGATCATGCCTCAGCCTTCGCTGTGAATAACGTTGGGGCCACGGTGGAGTGGCGCGTGAGCATGGTGGAAGTGTTGGTGAGGAGGGCCCTGAGGAGGGCTTGCGAGGCCGCAAGGGGCATTGGGGAGGGGCCATGAGCAAGAGGATCGTCAAATTCAGAGTAAACGGGGAAGAGGTGGAGCTCGCTGTGGAGCCCCATTGGACTCTCCTCGAGGCCTTGAGGGAGGAGCTCGATCTCACGGGGACCAAGGAAGGGTGTTCGGAGGGGGTCTGTGGATCCTGCACAGTGCTCGTGGACGGGGCTCCTGTGAGGGCGTGTCTCACCCTGGCCTTGGAGGTCGAGGGGAGGGAGATATTGACCGTGGAGGGTCTTGGCGGCCCGGATGGGCTGGATCCATTGCAGAGGGCCTTCATCGAGAGGGGAGCTGTCCAGTGCGGTTTCTGCACATCTGGAATGCTCATGGCAGCCAAAGGACTCCTTCTCGAGAATCCCAACCCCTCCCAAGAGGATATAAAGAGAGCCTTGGCAGGGAACATTTGCAGATGCACAGGCTACATCAAGATCATAGAAGCGGTGGAGGAAGCCGCCTCACTTTCTCCAACTCCAATCCATGAGTCGAGGTAGGAGGGAAGAGATGCCCGAATACTCCTATATCGGAAAGAGAATGCCGAGGATAGACTCCCTCGCCAAGGTCACAGGTGCTGCGAAATACACAGCGGACCTCAAATTTCCCAGAATGCTTGTGGGCAAAGTCCTCAGAAGCCCTCTCCCCCACGCTAGGATCCTCAACATAGATGCTTCGAGGGCCCTCAGGCTTCCGGGGGTCAAGGCAGTTGTCACGGGCAAGGACACCTACGGTGAAAAGTGGGGTGTCTTCCGATACACCCAGGACCAGATGTTTCTGCCCCTGGACAAGGTCCGCTATTTTGGAGAGGAGGTTGCCGCAGTTGCTGCCACAGACGAGGACACTGCCCTCGAGGCTCTGGAGCTCATAAAAGTGGATTACGAGGAGTTGCCCGCTGTGTTCGATCCCATGGAGGCCATCGCCCCAGGGGCGCCGCTGATCCACGACGATTTCCCCCAGAACATAAACATCCACGTTCACATAGAGGTCGGCGATGTGGAAGGCGGGTTCGCCAAATCTTATCTGGTGAGGGAGGACACCTTCACAGCGGCCGAGGAGTCCTATTTTCAGGGGGAGCCCTATGCTGTTGTTGCGAGATTCGACCTGGACGGGAATCTCGAGATATGGATGCCCAATGCGGGGCCCCACATGAAGGCCAAGCCTCTATCCAATGCCTTGAGGATACCCCTTCACAAGGTCCATGTGAGGAAAATAGCCATAGGGGGGGCCTTCGGAGGACGTTCGGAGATAAGCCCAGCTGATTTCATCTGCGCCCTTCTTGCCAGGAAGACTGGAAGGCCGGTGAAGATTGTCTACACGAGGGAAGAGAACACCGTATGCACCCGTCAGGGCCATTCCATGATAGCTACCATAAAGACAGGGGTGGACAAGACAGGAAGGGTCCTGGCAAGGGATGTGACCTGCTACATGGACGGTGGTGCTTACAGCAGCACGGGTCCCATAGCGACGAGCGTGCCCTTCCTCTGCATGGAGCAGGCTTACAAGATGGATTCTGTCAGATACAACGGTTACAGGATCTACACCAACAAGCCCATAAGGGGGATGATACGGGTCCATGGCAGGGCCTTTGCCTGCGGGGTCGACACCCAACTCGACATGATAGCGGAAGAGCTGGGTATGGACCCAGTGGAGATTCGACTGGTCAATGCTCGGGAGGCAGGTGAGTACACCCCAACGAGATCCTATGTGGCAAGCTGCGCCATGAAGGAGACGATTCTCAAGGCAGCGGAGAAGGCGAGGTGGAAGGAGAAGTGGGGGAAACTTCCCAAGTGGAGGGGTATTGGAATAGGATGCAATTCGGTCCAGACGGGGTTCCCCATGGGCATAAGGGGAGGTTCCCAGGCAATAATCAAGTTCAACGAGGATGGCGGCGCAACGGTCATCTCGGGTGTCGTGGACAATGGCCAAGGAAACGACAATATGCTGGTGCAAATCGCAGCAGAGGAACTGGGCCTCAGGCCCGAGGATATCCAGCTTGTAACAGCGGATACTGAGGTGACGCCCCTGGATCCAGGTGCGTACTCCCAGGTGTCCACATTCATAGGAGGGCAAGCGGTTCGACTGGCTGCCCAGGACGCGAGGAAGAAACTATTCCAGATAGCAGCCAGGGCCCTGGAGGCTCACCCAGATGACCTGGTTGCGAGAGACAGGATGATATTCGTGAAGGGAGTGCCCCACAAGGGGCTTCCCATCCAGAAGGTTATAAGGATGGGGCTCTCCCAAGGGATAAGTGTCGCGGGCGAGGGTTCTTATTGGCCAAAGGTCGATCCCAAGAGAGAGTGGGTCCAGAATCCTTACGGCCAGATGTGCGAGGCCTTCTCCTTTGGCACTACCATAGCCGAGGTGGAGGTTGACCCGGAGACGGGAAAGGTGAAGGTGCTGGAGGTGGTGGCAGCGCAGGATGTTGGGTTCGCCCTGAATCCTCTGGTGCTCGAGGGCCAGTTCCAGGGGGCGGTTGCCATGGGAGGCCAAGGAGGGATGCTCACCGAATATCATTTTTGGGACGGGGGAAGGGTTATGAACCCAACCCAGCTCGAATACAAGGTCCCCCTGGCCATCGATATGCCCAAGATCCACACGATAATTGTCGAATCCGTGGACCCCAAGGGACCATACGGGGCGAAGGAGGCGGGGATGTCCATTGCCATGAGCGCAGCCCAGGCCTATAGCGCTGCCATATGCAATGCAATAGGGGTCTATCTCAAGGACTATCCCCTTACCCCCGAGAAGATCCTCAAGGCCATAAGGGAGAAAGAGGAGGCAGGGGAGAAGACCCACCAATGACTCGGTGAAGATTCCTCACCTCAGGTGAATCTTCTGGCCACGTAATCCAGGGATTCCTCTATGGCTGTGAGGGCCTGCCTCAGGTCCTCCTCCGTGTGTCTGAAACAGATGTAAGCATGGTGGTGAGGTGCCATGAAGACCCCCCTCCTTATGAGCTGAGTGTAGAAAACGTTCCTCTTGGCCCTGTGGCTTCCCGCCTCGTCCCTGGCAAAGGTGATGAAGAACATGGGGGCCACTCCAGATAGCTCCGCCCCCACGGGGTATCTCTCCAGTATGGCCCTAATCCTCTCCAGGAACCTCTCTCCTTTTTCCCAGATTTGCTCCAGGACCTTGTCCCTCTCCAGTATCTCTATGGTCTTGAGAGCTGCTATGAATCCATCGCTGTTGGGGAAGAAGGTCGACGAGATGAAGAGCTTTTCGGCCGCTGCCATCATCACATCCTTGAGGCCAGTGACCACACTTATCGCGTAACCATTGGCCATTGCCTTCCCGAATACAGCCAGGTGAGGGGTCACTCCATAGAGCTTCTGTGCGCCTCCCAGCGACAGCCTGAAACCTGTCCTTATCTCGTCGAATATGAGCACTGCCCCGTACCTCTCTGCCAGGTCCTTCACTCCTTGAAGAAAACCGGGTTTCGGTTCCTCCATCTTCTGGTGGAGGGGATGGCCGAATGGGGTCATGATTATGGCCGCTGTGTCGTGGCCATGTTCCCTCATGAGGTCCTCGAGCTGGTCGAGATCGTTGTAACGGAACTCGAAGACGTCCTCATAGAGTTTCTTTGGAATCCCGCCTTTCATCTCCACACACCAATCGTGCCATCCATGGTACCCGCATCTGATCACCTTCACCCTGCCTGTATACGCCCTGGCTATCCTGATGCTCGCTGTTGTTGCATCGGATCCGGTCTTGAGAAAGATGCTCAATTGGGAACACGGGATGAGGGAGTTGAGCTTCCTGGCCAGCTCGTTTTGGTATCTCTGGGTGAGGGAGAAGCAGAATCCCTTTTCCCTTATCTGCCGAATCACAGCGCTGTCTACCTCCTCCTCCCTGTATCCCAGGATTATGGGACCGTAGCCACAGAGGAAATCTATGTACTCGTTTCCGTCCACATCGGTGACTCTCCCACCCTTTCCATGTTCCAGGAAGATGGGATATTCCCCCTCTATGAAGTCGCTCGGTTTCCTCGCGCCTAGGACCCCTCCGGGGATGAGACCCTTTGCCTCCTCGAAAAGATCCAAGCTCCTCCTGAGATTGAGTTTTTCGGCCTCTCCCATTCCAAGGACCTCCTTTTCCCCTCACAGGCTCAGAGAGAGAGGAGCGACCGAGTCACCTCGGTCTCGTGGATTCTAGCCCCTCTTCTCACGAACTCCCTGAGGAACTTCTCAGCATCGATGCATCCTTCGGGGGCAAGGACACCGGTTGCCCTCACCTCTCCCGTGCAGAACATCCAGGCAGCTATTGCAGCTGGAAGACCAGTGCCGGCTGCTGTCCTGCCCACTATGTCGGCAGTATAGGAGACGCTCTTTCCTCCTCTCTCCCCTTTCACCACCACCTTCATCCCGGAGGCCGTGGGACCTCTGTCTCTGCCTTCTGGGATTCTCCTCCAGAGCTCCAGCGTGAGATCGTATGGAATCACCTGCTTCCCCTTCACCTCAACGGGCTCCTTGCTGAGAAAGCCGGTTTCCTTTTGCTCCTTTATCAACTTGTGGACCCAAGTGGGAACGAGCGCCCCCTTGACGATCACCTTCTTCACACCCTCTATGTACCTGGGCATGGTGAAGGGCTGAGGGTGGCCCACATAGCTTACGAGGCAATCGCCTAGAGGCTCGAGAAAGGTCACCACCTCATCCCCTGTACCCCCCTCGACTTGCTCCAACCTCCCATCTATGAACTGCGGGACCATGCCCGTGACCATATGAAGGCTGTGGTCCCAGGCAGCACCGTGCTCTATGTCCGCTATGCTCACCACCCAGTAGAGCTCGATCTCCTCCACTCGATCCAATCTGTCGGCATAGTATTTGGCAATTAGGTTATTGGTCCCCGGATCGGATCCCATCCCCGTGAGCACGGCTATGCCGGCCTTCCTGGCAGCGGAATCTATCTCCGACTCGTAGAGGAGCGCTGCCGCCTCGTAATCGTCACATATGTCTATGTAGTTCACCCGAGCTTCCACCGCTGCCCTGGCAACTGGGATCGCCGTCCTGTAAAAGGGCCCGGCACAGTGCACCACCACATCCACTTCCTTCATTGCCTGGACGAGCCCCTGGTGATCCATGACATCGAGCTTTGTAAGGACAACTTTCTCGCTCTCCCTCAATTTCTCGTGGAGCCTGTGGGGATCGGGCTGGATGTCTCCCAGGATCACCCTGTGGAACTCATCTTGCTTTATGAGGTTTCGGGCCACAGCTTGACCCATTCCACCCGCACCTCCCACAACAAGTGCCTTCATCCTTCTCTACCTCCTCGCACTCGATATTGGAGACCTTAGGCCCCCTTTCCCCCGGCCATTACAGGAAGGATCCTTCACCCCTTTTCCGAGAAGCCAAAGGGCAATCCCCGGTCAATGGAACAATGTATACAGATTCACATGGGGCGGAATATAAACCAAAAAGGGCTTCGGGTCAACAGGGATCCCCTGAGGGATCAGGGGCCTTCCTGGGCCGTCAACATCTCTTCTTCGTGGGTTAGGGCCCTCTCGAAGAGCTCGATGATCTGGTCTATCTCATCCTCGGTAACGATGAAGGGGGGGCCGAACATGACCATGTCCCCTGCCTTTCCCCTTTCGCATCCTCCAGAGGATTCTATGAACAATCCCATATCCAGGGCCCTGTGGGCCACCCTCTGGTGAAATTTCAGCTTGGGATCCAGGGGCTCCCTCGTGACCTTGTCCTTGACGAATTCCACCCCCCACATGAGGCCAAGCCCCCTGATATCTCCAACAGTGGGATGGGGGGAGAGCTCCTCCTTCAGCCTCGCCCCGAGATATCGCCCCATCTTTTGGGCCCTTTCCACGAGCCCCTTTTCCTTGAGGTAGTCTATGGCCCTCGATATCACTGCTGCCCCGAGAGGATTCCCAGCCCAGGAATATCCAGGAGAGAATATTCCAGTTCCATCCTCTATGGCCTTCGCGACCTTCTCGGAGATGGCCACTGCGCCCACTGGGAAGTATCCTCCCCCAAGTCCCTTCCCCAGGGTCAGGATGTCTGGAATGATGCCAAAGTGCTCATATGCGAACCACTTTCCCGTGCGACCGAATCCTGTCATCACCTCGTCCAATACGAGGAGCACCCCGTGCTCGTCACAGATCTCCCTGACCAATCTGAAGTAATCAGCCCTGGGATGAGCGCCGCAGAGGGACATCCCCGAAATCGGCTCTGCTATGAAGGCAGCTACGTTCTCTGGCCCCTGGCACAGGATCTCGTGCTCGAGTGCCCTCGCACATTGAAGATCGCACCTCGATGGCTCCAGGCCGAACCAGCACCTGTAGCAATAGGCTGGAGGGATGTGTGCGTCGTCCTTCAGCATTGGCACATAGTCCCTTCTTCTTGTGGGCATTCCACTCCAAGCCAAGGCCCCCTGCGTCATCCCGTGGTAGCTCAACCATCTCGATATGACCTTGTACTTGCTCCCTTCCCCCCTCTCTAAGTGGAAACGCCTCGCTATCTTCACGGCTATCTCATTGGCCTCAGAGCCACCACTTACGAGAAAGACCTTCTTCATGGCAAAACCAGTGAGCTCGCATATCTTGCGTGCCGCCTCTTCGAGGGCAGGGGTCGTGAAATCGCTTCGATAGACGAAGGCTATCTTCTTGGCCTGCTCAGCCAAGGCCTCGGCCATCTCGGCTATGCCATGGCCCAAATTGCACAGAATGGGACCTCCAGAGGCATCGATGTAACGGTTCCCCTCGCTATCGTAGAGGTATATGCCCTCGCCCCTAACTATTGAGCGATAATGTCTTCTGGAGTCGACCCTCAGCACCGCATCCGACCCTGCTCTTTGCCCCCGACCCATGGAACACGCCTCCTCGAGAAGTCCTTCTCCTTTCAGAGCCATCCTTTCCTCTTGAAATACCACAACATGAAACCAGAGATCGCAGCCATCAACCCCAGGGCTGCGGGATATCCCCACTGCCACTTGAGCTCTGGCATGAACTCGAAATTCATCCCGTATATCCCCGCAATGAAGGTGAGGGGGATGAAGATGGTGGAGATCATCGTGAGGAACTTCATTATCTCGTTCAGCCTGTTGTTGACGCTGGAGAGGTACACATCTATCATGGCAGCAGCCATGTCCCTGTAAGTTTCGAGGGTGTCCATCACCTCCACGGTATGATCGTACACGTCCCTGAGAAAGGGCCTTACGGCCTCGCCCACATGTGCCGATTCCCCCCTGACGAGCCCTCCCAGGACCTCCCTGAGGGGGAAGAGGGCCTTCCTCACAGTGAGCATCTCCCTTCTCAGTCTGTGGACCTGACTCACGGATTGGGGTGCTGGGCTTGAGAGTATCGCCTCCTCAAGCTCCTCCAATTCCTCGCCCATGTGTTCCAGGAGGGGGAAATAGTTATCCACGATATTGTCGATGAGGCAGTAAAGGAGGTAGTCGGGACCCATCTGCCGGATTTTCCCCTTTCCAGCAAGGAGCCTCTCCCTCACCTGAGAAAAAAGATCCTCAGCGCCCTCCTGAAACGAGAGAACGAGGCCGCTCGAGATAGCGAGGCTTACCTGTTCGGAGATGACCAATCCTTTTGGTCTATCGTATTTGAGGTTTCTGAGGACGACGTAAGTGTGGGTCCCATAGTCCTCCAGCTTGGGCCTTTGATTCGTATCTACCACGTCCTCGAGGAGCAGAGCGTGGAGTCCAAAGCACTGGCCTATCTTCTCTATCAAGGCCACATCATGAAGCCCTTGGACATCTATCCAAGCTTTGAGACCCTCTCTCTCGAGCCATGTGCACTCTCCCAGAGAATCTAGCTCCCTGAGCTCTGCCCCCTCCGCATCGTAGAACACAACTCGGACAACTACCTTCTCTGTCTTCTTCTCCCCAACATGCACCAGGGTCCCTGGTGGAAGGCCAACCTTCTGTGCCCTCTTTCGAAAGAGTGAAGAGGATGTTCTCTTCCTCCTGGCCATCAGGAACCTCAGACTTCGAAAATGCTTCCATTGTTGGAGAGATCCGATGGGGCATAGCCAAATTCCTCCAAGAACCTGCTTACCACCTCGGGCTCTGGCTTCCATCCCATCCTCTCCCCCCTGAACTCCGTTGCGACCAGGTAATCCACAACCGGGGAGAAGGTGCCCATGGCCAAGAAATTGGGCTGATGAGTTGGATTGCCTCCCGGCCCCCCCTTGCTAGCCCAGAGGGCATCCACTATGCACAGTTGTTGACGAGGGAAAAGCACCCTCCCACTTTTCGAATCCATGGGACCGAGGATCTCCTGGGTCTTGTTTATGGCTATGAGGTAGTCCTCGCTTCCTTCCTCGTGGCCAGGTCTCGGAGAGAAGGTGCCGAAGTGGTTCTTCATGGTCATGGTGAACCCGCCGAAGCGGGAGCTGTGGCCCTTGCAAAGGGCTATGTTGACGAGGATGTCCACCTTGCCTTCAACAAGGGGGGCTATGCACTTGGAGCGACTCTTCCCATCCCTCCAAGGCTTGGGAACAGCGGTGAAAGTCGTGACTCCTCCCCAAGCATCCTCGATCCTCACCCCTTCCGGTAGACCTGAAAACGGGGTCGTTCTGCTCATCCCACTTCCATGAATCGCATCGTAGATGTGAATGTTTTCCGCCTTCACTCCCAAGATTTCCGTGAGCACCCTGCAGACCTTTGCCATGACCGCGCTTCTTGTGTGCTGGAGCGCGATATTGTTGGTCTTTATGGCCACTGTCACATCCCCCCAGGATTTTCCGGGTGGCTTTATGAATATCTGCCTCCAAGCCTTCTGGGGATCCTTTAGTCCACTCAAGCCACATGCCATCTTGTCCATGTTCTCCCACACGGCCTTCGTGACCACGAGCTCCTCTTGCCTCGCCCAACTCGAGTGGGGTTCATGGCCCCTTGTCATCGATGGATCGGTCACTCCCACAACGAGAAGATCATCTACTTCGGGGTGCACTTTGACCTTGGGTCGTGGTTCAGAACCTGCTGGCATCTCCCGCGACCATCCCATGGCCAGAGTCGAAACCCCGATCCCTATCCCGGCCTTGAGAAAATCCCTTCTCTTCATCCCGTCTCCCATCCCTAGGCCCTAGCTCTCTCTTATTTCATTTGGAGGCGGTTTTCTTGAGTTCCTCCTCCACCATCTGGACTATCCCAGTGAAATCCGGCCTTCGGACAAGTTTCCCGTTTACGAAGATCGTAGGGGTGCCTCTTACCTGTACCTGATAGCCGTTCTGGATGTCCTTGTTGATCATCTCCTGTATGGCTGGATCCTTAACGTCGTTTTGGAACTTTTCCATGTCCAGCCCGAGGGACTGAGCTATCTCGTTTATCTTCGCGTCGTTGAGCTCTTTTTGCTTCTCGAAGAGCATTTCGTGGAACTCCCAAAATTTGCCCTGTCTGTGGGCAGCGAGAGCAGCCTTGGCAGCTGGCATGGCTTGAGGATGGCTCTGAAGGGGGAACTGCTTTATCACGAGCTTCACATCATTTGGATATTTTTGGAGCACTTGTTTCAATTGGGGCTCCAATCTGGCGCAGTAAGGGCACTGGTAATCATCGAAGACAGCGATGGTCACTCGGGCGTTCTCCGGTCCCCTGAAGGGATGACCATCTATGGCCACATCCTGAATGAACTCGAGCCTCAGGACCTCCATGGATTTGGACTCTTGGCTCGTCAGGATGAGGGCCTGGTGAACACCTGAGTAAACCAGTCTATCGAACCCCTGCTGGACATTGATCCTGGCAAGGGGTTCTGTGGATCCAGCCCTGTAGACCATGACCTCCTTCTCACCCAGGACAAAAACCCATTGACCATCCTCGGAAACAGCCACATCCCTGGGCTTGCTCGGAAGCTCGAGCTTCTGAACCGATGTGGACTCGACTCCCAATGCCCCAAAGGCCCAAGAGGGACCTCCGGCTGCCAAGAGAACAACCGTAACCCAACAAAACATCTTCCCAAATGACCTCATCCCTAGCACCTCCCCAATTTTTTTCTTTCAGGGACACATCTTCACCATGATAGGATCAGCGAGGGGACTTTTCCAGCCATTTCCCTTTCTCCCTCGAGATAGGGCCAAGCTGTCCTCGAGGTCGCAATCCCCCAAAGGACCCCCTTTTTCTCACCCCAAGAGCCTGAAGAGCTCCACTATGAGCCTCTGGATGGCGCCGCCCAAGATCTGGAATGCCAGGAGGGCCACAATGGGGGATATATCTATGGCCCCAAAGGAAGGCACGAACTTTCTGAAGGGGGAGAGAAGAGGCTCCGATATTCCGTAGACCGCTTGAACCAGGGGATTTCTGGGATCCGGGGAAAACCAACTGAGAATGGCCCCCAGGATGAGGACGATGGAGAAGAAGCCGGGAAAAGGAAAAAGACCGACAGCTAGGAGCAGTCCCTCTCCAATGGATACAGCCAAAAGCTTGACCGAGGGAAAAGCGCCAATCAGGAAAATCCCTCTCAGGATAGTAGCTAGGAGGCCGAAGAGGACCAAGAGCAAAGGGAAGGAATACGGGAGGATCTTGCGCCTGGGGATCCCGAGAATTCCCAGAAGGTAGTCGATGGGCAAGAAGGCCCTGCCCATTATCTGCCCCAGGGGATTCGTGTAAAAGCTGGAAGTGAAGATTGCAACGAACCACAGGACCATGTATCCCTGGAATACCAGTTGGACCAGTTCCAGCAAGCTTCTCCCTACGGCCTCTTGGAGATCCGGGAAGCCAGCTAGGGTGTTGAGAATCCCCCTGAAGATGGCCACGACCACCACCGTGAGCAGGATCCCCTGCCACGGGGCTCTGGTCACGTAGCGAGAAGGCGCAAGCAGAGGCTCCGTTATCCTGTAAAGGAGCCCGTAGATGGGATTGAAGTGCGCTTCGGATGGACGAATGAGGAGCCTGAGGAGCAGAGCCACTATGATAATATCGAGCAAACCCTCTATAAGTTGCATCGCCCTCTCTCCGCAATTCCTTTCCAGAGGAAGTGAGAGGAAACGTAACCCAACCGGATCTCTTTTTCAACCCCATGATCTGGGCCTTGCCTCGATGGTGCAATTCGGGGCAATAATGGGGAGGATTCAGCCACGTTTTTGGACCCCAAGGAGATGTCCTTGGGCCAAAGGAGGAGAGATGCGAAGGGCTGGAGATTGCTCAAGCAGGCTTTTCAGGACCAGGAGGGGCTGTTACGATCTCAAGGCCAGGGTCTTTCAATTGGGAGAGGACTATGTCGTCTGCATATGGGGAGGGGATAGACCCCATGTGGGTGCAGTGGGAATGGCCCTTCCCAGACCCAGCCTCAGGGATCCCCAGAGGACAAGCAGCACTGGTTCCGTTTTCACTTATCCGGGCCACAAGGAGGACCATTTGGTCAAGGAGGCGGCCGAAAGACTGGCCGCCTCCTTAGGTGGGAACGTAGTTGTTTGTGCTGGAGCCCACTGGGAGGAGCTAGATTCGAGAGGAATAGAGGAGGTCCTTGAGAATTCGAGAAGATTGGTCTCCACAATCATCCGTCACCTTTTGCCCTCTCCAAAGCGCAGGGGATGCCCCTGAGGTTCACGCTCCCAACTAAGGGATCGAAGGGAGGGGAGTCACAGGTTAGCACGTTGATATTGGCATCTTTCCATCCGAAAAGGGTCTCGTATCCCCTCTCTGGGTACCACCAACCGTAAGCGGCACACACCACCCGTGGATCCAGGCCTTGCACAATCTTGGCCTTCTGTCTTATGCTCCCTTTTTCCGTTCTTATCCATATCCATTCACCATCCCCTATTCCCAGAAGAGCAGCTGTCTCGGGGGCTATCTCGCAGAAGGGCTCAGGGGAGATCTTTCTCAAGGAGGGGATCTGTCTCCATGCCGAATGGAAGAAGACGGGGTTCTTGGCACTGGTGAGGATGAAGGGATAATCCTTGGATGGGGACGAGGCGGCCTCAGTGGTCTCCTCAAATCCGGGCAGGGGATCCAATCCCCTCTCCCTGAGCTGATCGCACCTGAGCTCCACTTTCCCTGACGGCGTTCTGAAGCCTTGCTGAATGTAAGACCTGTATGTCCTCTCACCCCACAGAATGAGTCTTTCCTTGAACTCCTCATAGGTGAGACCCGAGGGGGACAGAACCGCATCGAGAATTTGGGCCTCGTCCTCCCAGAAAGCGTCCTTGAAACCGAGCCTTCTTCCCAACTGATTGAGGATGCGAATATCCGACCAGGCCTCTCCAGGGGGATCCACTATCTTTGGCCTCCCTAGAACGAAGGATTTGGGAAGCCCATAATTTCCAATGTCATCGAACTCCATGTGGGTGGCCACAGGGAGCACAAGATCTGCGAGCGCGGCAGTTGGCGTCATGAAGATCTCAGCCACAGCCAGAAATTCAAGGCCCTCCAGGGCCTTTCGCACCCTGTTGGAGTCGGGATAGCTCAGAAGTGGATTCGTTCCTTGAAGATAAGCCATTTTTATGGGATGGGGATCTCCTTCAAGAAAGGCCTTGGTTGCGAGTTGAGCCGGGACAGTGGCGAGAAGTGGATGGAAATTCCAGCTCCCGCTGAGCATCATCTTCCTCCTTTCGGGCAGGCGATCCATCAGCACGAACTCCCTCAATCTCATGAGGGCAGGAGGGGAAGGCCTCACATTGCCCCCAGGCTCCTCCAGGTTCCCACTCAGGGCCATGAGGCAGGCAACTGCCCTGCATGCTTGGTGAGCGGAGGTTGTGTGCTCCAGGGCATTTCCCATCTGGATAGCCGATGGCCTCTCTTTGGAGTAAAGCCTGGCTGCCTCCCTTATGAGATGGGCAGGGACCCAGGTGATCTCCTCCACCCTCTCCAGGGGATAGTCCTTGAGCCTCTCGGCAAGCTCCTGGAATCCCACAGTCCACTTCCTGACAAATTCCATGTCCACGAGGCCTTCCTCCACCATCACCCTCATCATCCCCATGGCCAGGGCAACATCCGTTCCAGGTCTCGGTCTCAGCCATATGCGAGCCTTGCTCGTCATCCTGGTGGGTCTGGGGTCAACGATGATGAGGGAGCTTCCCCTATCCAATGCCCTTCTGAGCCTCGACGATATGGTGGATTCCTCATTGGTCTGATCCAGATTGCTCCCCCAGAGGACTATGCATCTTGGAGGATGATCGTAGTCCACCTCGGGCCAAAAGCCGAATGTTAGGACGGACGATATTTCCCTGGGCATGTGACACATGTTTCCAATCCCGGCGACATTGGGGGAGCCAATCACATTGGCAAGCCTCATCATCAACCAGAACTCCAATCCCTTGGGCGCTCCCTGGGCGAAGACTATGGAGTTGGGGCCCTCTCTCTGGGAAACCTCCCTTATCTTCCTGGACAGGATCTCCAAGGCCTCATCCCATCCTATGGCTCGCCACCTCCCCTCTCCCCTGGAGCCCACCCTGAGAAGGGGTCTTGTGAGTCTGTGGGGGTGGTGAAGCCTCTCTATCGCTGCGAGTCCCTTTGGACAGACGAAACCAAAACTTATTGGAGAATCAGGATCTCCTTCCACCTTTGTCACCTGGCCATCCTTCACAGTCACAAGGAGACCGCATCCGCCGTGGTCCATCCTCGCACAATGGGTCCTGTAAACCTTCTCCATGATCCATCTCCTGAAGGGCGTCTTTCGTTGGCAATCATAAAGGGCAGGGCAACAGGTTGCAAGAAGACTTTCCGTGCGCTAGAAGGAGCTAGAAGGGTCCTCTTCAGAGATGCCCCTCCAGGGAACAAGGGGACTTTGATGGGAGAAGGGCTCATCTCGGATTTCCAGAAGGCGTGTGCGGGGAAGAGAGGGACATACATTGTCGTCTACGAGCTCAGGGAGCAAGCCATATTGAGGATTGGAAGACTCGGCATAGTCAGGTTTCCTCCGGGGACTTTCCTCTATGTGGGAAGTGCCCTCGGACGAGGGGGCTTCTGGCCGAGGCTGAGGAGGCATCTTTCGGCTCCGAGAAGGCCCAGGTGGCACATAGACTTTTTTCATCCGCCCGCTATGGCCGTGGAGGTCTGGGTGAGGGAGAGCGAAGAGAGGCTGGAGTGCAAATGGTCCTCGAAGGTAAAGGAGCTAGAAGGCTCTTTTGTTCCTGTGAGGGGCTTCGGCTCTTCGGACTGTGGGTGCGAGGCTCATCTTTTGGGATTCGCCAAAAGGCCTTTCCTCGAGCCATTGATGCTGGAGCTGGAAGCATGCCTCTTGTACGGGAGCCCCATGGCAATTGGACCCCCAAGCCTCATTTCCCCCGAGACCTAGCCCGGATCATTCACCGAGGCCCTTTGATCTCGGCCCTCAACCTTCTGGCTGAGACCATGATTCACAGCTCAAAGGGCTTTCCAGAAGGAACCTTCTTCCCCAATAGAGGGGCGTGGTTGGAGCCAAACGATGGGGGATCCCTCTTGATGAGGGCCCTCAGGAGTTCGTTTCTCTCCAATTCCCTTTTGAGAAAATTCCTCGCTCCTTTTCTGTCCATCCCGTCCGAACCATGGAAATCCACATAGAGGCTGAGATCCTCCTCTCCTCGGCCTGGAAACTCCCTCAATTTTAGGCCTCGGAGCTCCCTTTCGCGCCTTGGCAGGTTGAGGATGGAAGGATGGATGAAATCCACGGCCTCGTGATTTTCCAAGAGGAACTCAGCTGTCTTCCTAGCATCCTCGATGGTCTCCCCTGGTATTCCCAA
>Ga0078972_1001332_pt1 | contig 93490 bp, 82 predicted proteins | sample YelNatPaOPGAMG01_FD_67568 | JGI IMG/M metagenome (GOLD analysis project Ga0078972, IMG submission 67568) | Hot spring thermophilic microbial communities from Obsidian Pool, Yellowstone National Park, USA - OP-RAMG-01 (SPADES assembly) (version 2) | ecosystem: Environmental > Aquatic > Thermal... | reverse complement strand
ATCCTACACTCATAAATAATGTTGAGACTTTTGCTAATATTTACGCCATCATAAATAATGGTGGTGACTGGTTTGCTAGTATAGGAACTGAGAAGAGCAAAGGTACAAAAGTCTTCGCTTTGGCTGGAAAGATAGTCAATACAGGATTAGTTGAAGTACCAATGGGAGTTACAGTAAGAGAAATGGTATTTGACATCGGCGGAGGTGTGCAAGGTGGTAGAAATTTTAAAGCTGTACAAACTGGCGGCCCTTCTGGTGGATGTATCCCTGAAAAATATCTTGACTTGCCTATAGATTATGAAACACTAAAACAAATTGGCTCTATAATGGGTTCAGGTGGATTCATTGTAATGGATGACACAACTTGTATGGTAGATGTTGCTAGGTTCTTTATGGAATTCTGCGCTGAAGAATCTTGTGGTAAATGCGTACCTTGTAGGGTAGGTACTACTGTAATGAAAAACATCCTACAAAAGATCGTTGAAGGTAGGGCTACGATGGATGATTTTAATCACTTGAAAGAGCTTGCAAATATGGTAAGAGAAACCAGTTTGTGTGGACTTGGTCAAACTGCTCCTAACCCAGTTTTGAGTACTATCATGTACTTCGAAGATGAATATCTTACTCACATAAATGAGAAAAGATGCAAGGCAGGATCTTGTGAAATAAAAAAATTTGATGTTTCATCAATCTATTCATAGGAGGTGTTTATGGGAGTTGTTACTTTGACAATAAATGGTATTGAGTGTACCGGTAAAGAAGGGCAAACTGTTTTAGGGGTTGCTAAGGAAAATGGAATAAATATCCCAGCTCTCTGTAATTTAGAAGGGCTTTCTCCAGTTGCTGCTTGTAGGTTGTGCTTAATAGAGATAAAAGGGATGCCTAGACTCGTTCCAGCATGTGCAACGAAAGTTCAAGAGGGAATGGTTGTTGAGATAAATTCTGAGAAACTAAAGAATTACAGGAAGCTAATAGTAGAACTTCTTTTCGCTGAAGGTAATCATATTTGCGCCTCTTGCGTCCTCAATGGTAATTGTGAATTACAAAATCTTGGTTTTGCTGTGGGTATGGATCATGTTAGATTTGATTATCTTTGGCAGAATTTTAAGATTGATGCTTCTCACGAAAGATTTGTAATGGATCAGAGTAAATGCGTAAAGTGTACGAGATGTATAAGAGTTTGCGACGAGGTTGAGGGAGCACATGTTTGGGATCTCGGTGGTAGAGGACTCAGTACTAGAGTTATAGCTGGGCTTAATGAGCCTTGGGGTAATGTTGATGAATGTACAAACTGCGGCAAATGTGTGGAAGTTTGCCCAGTTGGAGCACTATTTGAGAAAGGTGCTACATCTTCAGAAATGGTTAAGGATCCTAACTTCTTAGAAAGGATACTTAAGGGAAGGGAGGAACATATATGGACAAGATAAAGATCGGTAGCGTTTGGCTTGGTGGTTGTTCTGGATGCCACATGTCATTTTTGGACCTTGATGAAAGACTTTTAGAGTTGGCAGAAGTCGCTGAAATTATGTCATCACCTATTACAGATTGGAAGTTACACACTCCTGTCAAGGAGTATCAAAATTACCCAGAAGTTGATATATCTCTTGTTGAAGGTGCTGTTACCAATACTGATAATGTTGAAGTTCTAAAGATAGTTAGAGAGAGGAGCAAGATAGTAGTTGCTTTCGGTGATTGTGCTGTAACTGGTAATATCCCTTCTTACAGGAATTTGTTTAAAGTTGATGATGTACTAAATACTGTTTATGTTGAGAATGCAACTCATGGTAAGCAAATACCTTCTGACGAAGTTGTCATTCCGAAACTTCTTAAGAAGGTTGTTCCCATATCGCATGTTATCAAAGTTGATTATTATTTACCTGGTTGTCCACCACCGGCTGACTCTATATGGTACACAATAAAGTGTCTTTTAGAAGGTAAACAACCAGAATTCACAAAAGAACATTATAGATATGGATAATTTAGGGAGGTCGGTATGAGTAAGAGAATAATATTAGATCCAGTTACTAGGATTGAGGGACATGCAAAAATAAGTATTTACCTTGATGATAAGGGTAATGTTGAAGATGCGCAGTTTCATGTTACTGAACTTAGGGGATTTGAAAAATTCTGTGAGGGTAGATTATATACCGAAATGCCAGGTATAACTCAGAGAATATGCGGTATTTGTCCAGTTAGCCACCTTTTGGCTTCTGCTAGAGCAGGTGATGATATAATGGGTGTTGAGGTTCCAGAAGCTGCTAGATTACTAAGATACATGATGAATTCAGCTCAGTTTGTTCAATCTCACGCTTTAAGTTTTTTCCATTTGTCTTCTCCTGATCTTTTATTGGGATTTGATTCTGATCCTTCAAAAAGGAATATTTTTGGTGTAATAGAGAAATTCCCAGATTTGGCTAGAAGGGGTATAAGGCTTAGGAAGTTTGGGCAGGACATAATAGAAATGCTTGGTGGTAAAAAGATTCATCCTGCTTGGGCTGTTCCTGGTGGCGTTAGAGAACCATTCTCCGAAGACAAGAAACAGATAATACTTGATTGGATGCCAGAGGTTAAAGAAACAACGATGAAGGGAATAGAGCTAATAAAGAAATACATGGATGAAAACAAAGATGTTGTTGAGAACTTCGGTAATTTCCCATCCTACTTCGCATCCCTTATTAATGAAGATGGCTCTTATAATCACCACGATGGCTACCTAAGGATAATAGATTCTCAAGGTAACATCATTGTTGATAAGGCTGATCCAAAGAAGTACTATGATTACATAGGTGAAGCAAGTACAAACTATTCATATCTGAAGTTTCCATACCTTCTATCTAAGGGATTCCCAGAGGGAATGTACAGGGTTGGACCACTTGCAAGATTGAATATCGCTAATAGAATGGGTACACCTTTGGCAGATAAGGAATTAAAGGAATTCAAGAGTCTATCACCTAACGGCGTACTGTTAAGTTCCTTCTATTACCACTACGCTAGGTTAATAGAGATTTTGCATTGTATAGAGAAAATAGAAGAGATTGTTCAGAATCCTATTATATACAAAGGTAAATTTAGGGCAAAAGGTGGTGTCAATAAACTTGAAGGAGTTGGTGTATCAGAGGCACCGAGAGGTACTCTATTCCATCATTACAAGGTCGATGAAAATGGTATTTTGCAGAAGGTGAACCTAATAATAGCAACAGGACAGAATAACCTTGGTATGAACAAAACAGTTACACAGATTGCGAAGGCTTACATAAAAGGTGAAGATATAAAAGAAGGTATGCTCAACAGAATTGAAGCAGGTATAAGGTGTTATGACCCTTGTTTGTCTTGCTCAACGCACGCAATAGGCCAAATGCCAATGAAAATTGAGATTATAGACAAAGAAGGAAATATAATAAAGACAATAGTTAGAGATTAGATACTTTTATACAGGTGCCGTGAGGCACCTGCTTTAACTTCTAATCACCTCTTCAATGGATTAAAGACATTTCTCTTCAAATCTAGATTAGGTATTCCTAACCCATTACCTTCATTTAGATTTAGATCTACTAACTTTTTAGGTAATCAATTAACCACTGAAGGTAACTTTCTGATACATCTTCCACATTAAGGGCTACTATCTCTGGTACAGTGTATGGATGATTCTCTTTTATGAATTTATTTAACTTTTCAAAGAGGCTTCGCCTCGTTTTTATTATCATCAAATCTTCTGAATCTTTTTCTATTTTCCCTTGCCAATAATAAGTGCTAGAAATGTTATGAATAACATTCACACATGCGGCTAGTTTGTTTCCTACTAATTTGTTTGCCAATTCATCGCTTCTCCCTTGAGGAGTTGTACAAAGAACAACCACAATATCTTTCTTTTGGTAGTCCATGTTTACCTCCGGATTCTATTTGCTTTTTAGTGACAATATTCATTTTCTTTTTAAAACATATCTAATTATTCCATTGCTAGCAAAAAACTGATAATTTGTGTTTGATAGAGAAAAAACACCATCGGAAAGCCATATTTCGTTGACATTACTACTGTTATTCGCTACTAGGAAGAATGTGTAAGTATAGTTTGTTGAATCAGTGTATATGTACATTTTATTGTTATTCAAATCAACACCCCAACTATTTGAAACAATTTTGTCAGTTGTTACAAAAGAAACAATTTCATATATATAACCAAGATAATTGGAGATATTATTAATGTTTGAAACATATTCGCTTGTAAATTGGTATATTTCGTAGTTTGGTGCACCATCGTAAGAGCTAACAGCATTTGAGTAAACAATTTGGCTAACTACCCAATACCCAAACACTTCATCAATATTCTTTTGTATAAGGTTCTCATGGCACGATGCCAATAACAACGATAAAAAGATAAAAACCAATCCAAATCTCACAGGATAATTTTACAACAAAAATTTGATCACCTTCAAAAAGAAAAATCAAGTCATTTCTTGAAAAAGAAAACTTGTATCATTATACTAAAAATCATGGATATTCAGAAACTCATAAAAATGTTAGATGAAATAGAAGACGAAGAAACCTTAAATGAGATTGAGATCGTTGCATATTCTGTAAAAGATGCACTTGAGATAGCAAAAAAAGAACTTAATACCGATATAATAAATCTTGACTATGAGATACTTGAAACAGGTAATTCGGGATTTTTAGGAATTGGGAAAAAACCATACAGAATTCTTGTCAAGAAAATTGGCTCGTTTACCATTAATCAAGCAAATGAACATGTAGAGGAAATTACCTCTATTGACGGAAAGTTTTTTATAGCACATACCAATGAAGGTATTTTTGTCAAAATAATTCCACCTCAAGGAAGAGGTAGATTTATAAAATTTGATGAGGTAAAATCTTATCTCGAAGGGCTTGGATTCACGAATATTGACGAAAGGAAGTTAAGTAAAGAAATAGAAGATCCTTCCAGTACCCCTGTAAAGATAGGTGAACCAATACCCACCTCACCTAGTGATGACAGTCATCCTTCAATTGAAGTTACTCCAGATGAAAGCAGTGCTTTACTTACTTTATCAAAGCCTGCCTTACCGTATGGTAAGGTACCAACACCAAACGAAGTAAAAAATCTCCTCAAATCTCAAGGAGTTGTTTTTGGTATATCAGACGATGAAATAAATAGAGCAATATATGAAGGTGTCTTTGATGTACCTGTTAAAGTAGCAGAGTGGGATCCTCCGGTTTCGGGAAAAGATGCAAAGATAAATTATTATGTGAATATTAACAAACAAGAGCAGATCTCAATAGGAGGTGAAATCATTGATTTTCATAAAGTAATGAATATTCAAAATGTGGTGAAAGGTCAAGTATTAGCCGTAAAAGAACCTGCAACAAGGGGTAAACCTGGTACCACTGTAAGAGGTAGGGTCATACCAACATCAGATGGCAAAGATACAAACATATCAGCACTTGCGGGCAAAAATGTGGAAGTATCACCTGATGGAATGGAACTTATAGCCTCACAACAAGGGCAGATCGTCATGAAAAATGGTAAGATAAATGTAGAGCCAGTGTTAGAGATACAGGGAGATGTTTCTACTGAAACTGGGGATATAGACTTTGTTGGTAATGTAGTTATAAAAGGAAGTGTAAGAGATACCTTTAAGGTTAAAGCAGGTGGAAATGTGGATATATGGGGAACAGTTGAAAAGGCTGAAGTAATGGCAGATGGGAATGTTTACATAAGAACGGGAATACAAGGTAAAGAGGCAGGATTAATCACGGCAGGTGGCGATGTTGTAGCAAAGTTTATAGAAAGAGCGAAAATCCACGCCAAGGGAGATGTAATCGCTCTTGAATACATTCTACACAGTAACATTTCCTCAAAGTCAAAAATCATGTGTCTTGGTAAGAAAGCAAGCATTACTGGGGGACAGGTAAGAGCATTTCATGAAATCTACGCAAAACAACTAGGTGCAGAATCATGGGTAGAGACTTTCCTTGAAGTTGGTTCAGACCCTGAAATATTACAAAGGCACGATGAACTCGTTTCACAAAAAGAAATACTTAACAACAAATTAACAGAACTCAAGAAAGAGTTACTTTCACTTCAGCAGTTGATGATCTCCTACGGCAAACTCCCATCTGATAAGGAGGAAAAATTCCAAACGCTTAACATGGAAACAAAACAACTATCAAATGAAATAACAAAAATAGACGAAGAGCTCAGCAATTTAAGACAGCAGTTAGATCAAGCGGCAATAGAATCAAAAATAAGTTGTTACGATATCTGCTACCCTAATGTGAAAATAAAAATAAGAGACGCAATACATATATGTAAGGATGTATACAAATTCGTAACATTCAAAAGAGAGGGACATAACATAATAATTGTGCCTTATGAGGAACCCAAAGAAATTAAAGAAAAAAAACAAGAACTTCTAAAGCAAGGAAGGAGATTATAAAAACATGTTTGAAGAAAAAACTTTTAAAGTTTGTGAGGAAAGGTACATATCATACTTTGATATTGGGAAAGGTAAGAAAGTCTTACTTTTCATACATGGGTGGCTAGTATCAAAAGAATCGTGGATACCATTAATAAAAAACTTTGATCTAAACGAGTATCGCATCATTGCCGTTGATTTATTAGGACACGGAAACAGTAGTAGATCACTAAAACTAGAATACAACACCCTAGAACAAACATCCATTTTAGCAAAGTTCATCTTCAGTCTAAAGCTCAAAAACATCACAGTAATAGGACACTCAACAGGAGGTAAACTAGCTTTATTTCTCACAGAGTTTATAAACAACTTATCGCCGAATAGCATCAAGAAAGTTATATTAATCAATTCAATCGGTACTTACGAGTTCTGGAGATCATTACACCCCATTCTAAAACTTGCATTCTTCAAACCTATAAGGTTTTTAATAGGTTTACTAACATTAGATATTTACATCGACTTCTATTTCAAAAAATTTCTCTTCTTGATACCAATGAACGATGAGGTAAAGAAAAATATAGCAGATTACATATCCGAACCTACTAAAAAGCACTTTGAAAGTATAAGAAATAAGATCGTTGCCTTGAGGATAACAAAAAATTTATTTGATGTCTTCATTGAAGACATAGATAAATCAAAGATACCTGATGTAGAGATAATATGGTCACAAGATGACAAACTCGTTAATCTTCCCGTACAAATGAAGTTTTCTCAATTGTTTTCTAAACCAATATTCATTCTGAGAAACTCAGGCCACATGACACCCATAGAGATACCGAATAATCTCTATGAGACTTTAATAAATCTACTCTAAATTTTATGAAACGATTACCTTACCTATTCTCTTCGTAGTTTTTGGCTTTCTTCCTACTTCTTTGTACTTCTCAAAAACTTTCTCAACCTCTACTACTGATTTATCTTCCAAAACTTTATCTAAAACTTCATTGATTGTTTTCACAGGAATTATATTTAGATCTTTCTTTTGTTCTTCTGAAATTTCTTCCAAATCCTTAACATTTTTTTCAGGTATTATTATGTTTGTTATACCATACCTCTTGGCGGCTAAAACCTTTTCCCTTATACCACCAACCGGTAATACCAATCCTCTAAGTGATATTTCGCCAGTCATGGCAACATTATCTTTTACCTTTCTTTGGGTAAGTAACGAAACAATAGATGTAAGCAATGTTATACCTGCAGAAGGTCCATCTTTTGGTATAGCACCCGAGGGAACATGCACATGTACATCATACTCTCTAAAAATGTATTCAGGAATACCAAAACTTTTAGCGTTTGCCCTTATGAAACTGAAGGCAATAGAAGCAGACTCTTTCATCACATTGCCTAAAGAACCTGTAAGTGTAAGCATTCCCTTACCCTTCATACCTAAAGATTCTATGAACAGGATATCACCACCAACAGGTGTCCACGCAAGACCTATAGCCACACCTGGCTTTTCCATCATCTCCTTTATTTCAGGTAAGAACTTCTCAGGTCCAAGGTACTCTCTAACCTTTTTTTCATCAATTTCTATATTACCACTTCCCGGATCAATGTTGTTTTCAACAATATATGTAGCCAACGAACGCATCACCGCACCAATGTTTCTCTCCAATTCTCTTACTCCCGATTCGCGAGTATAATCATTTATAATTTTGCTTAAGGCATTATCGCTAAAAGACAAGTTAAAATCCTGTAAACCGTTTTCAGTTTTTTGGCGAGGTATTAGGTAATTAATAGCAATCATCTTCTTCTCGTACTCTGTATAACCCGGTATTGAAATTATCTCCATCCTATCAAGCAAGGGCCAAGGTATGGTATTCAGAGAATTAGCAGTAGTAATAAAAAGAACCTTTGATAAATCATAAGGTATCTCCAAATAATGATCACTAAAAGAATTATTCTGCTCAGGGTCAAGAACTTCAAGGAGAGCCGAAGCAGGATCACCTCTAAAATCCGAATCTAATTTATCTATTTCATCAAGCATAAAAACCGGATTTGACGATCCAGCCTTATTTATACCTTGTATTATTCTACCCGGCAAAGCACCTACATATGTCCTTCTGTGGCCTCTTATCTCCGCTTCATCCCTAACACCACCTAAAGAGATTCTTACAAACTTTCTACCCAACGCCCTCGCTATTGATTTGCCCAATGATGTTTTACCTACCCCCGGAGGCCCATAAAAGCACAATATAGGACCTTTGACAAACCCTTTCTTTAGTTTCATCACAGAAAGGTATTCAATAATCCTCTTCTTGACTTTCTCCAAATTATAGTGATCCTCATCTAAAACCTTTTTAGCAAACTCTATATCCAAATTATCCTCTGTATACTCATCCCATGGCAAAGACAATATCAGATCAACATAATTCCTTGTAACAGTGTATTCGGGTGACATCACAGGTATCTTTGAAAGCCTTTCTATCTGTTCAGTAGCAACTTTCCTAACTTCATCACTCATTTTTTTGTTCTCTAGTTTTTCCTTAAGTTCATTTATCTCCTTTTCTTGATCACTGAGTTCACCTAACTCCTTTTGGATTGCCTTAAGTTGTTGCCTAAGAAAAAATTCCCTTTGGCCCTTTTCCACATCATCCTTAACTTTGTCTTGAATATTTTTACTAATCTTTGTAAACTCCAAATCCCTTCCCAGATAACTAATGACTCTCTCAAACAAGGACTTCAAGGAACTTTCCTCAAGCATTTGTTGTTTTTCCTCAATAGATGCATTAACACCAGAAGCAACAAAGTAAGCTAAAAGTTCAGGCTGTTCAATACCTTGTATTATATACTCCATATCAGGAGGAGTATCAGGAATGAGTTTTATTAAAGAGATAGCCATGTCCTTGATAGTCTTTTCATAAACCTCAATATCCTTTTCACTCAGATCCTTGTTCAATTCAAGATATTCAACCGAAACTTTTATGAAAGGATCAAAGGATAAAATTTCTTTAATCTTAAACCTCTTCTCTACTCTAACAACGATATTTATTGAGTTATCAGGCAACCTAAATATTTTGAATATTGATGCCACAACACCAAACTGATAAAGATCATCTTTCCCGGGATCCTCAACATCCTTAGATTTTTGAGCAATAAGCCCAATATACTTATTACCAAGTGAAGATTCCTCAACCGCGGCAACAGACTTCTGCCTACCAATGGAAAGTGGAGTAACAATTCCCGGGAAAAGCACTATATTTCTAAGAGGAACCACAGGTAATTCACTAGGGTAAACATTACCTTTGTTATCATTTTGATTACTAGCGCCACTACTCAATCCAACATTTTGATTATTATCACCTTGATAAGACTCAGAAAGAAAAAATTTGTATTGCTCAAAACTCATAATTCCCCCACCACTAACTTTTGGAAATAATTATAAACAAAATACCATCTTTAAACTCTGCCTTTATTTTACTTTCATCAACATTGTAAACCTGAATCATACGCTCAAAATAACCATAGCTTATCTCCATCTGATGAATCTTAAGTCTATCATACCCCCCAAACTCCTTTTTATAGCCAGATATTTTTAAAACATCATCCTTGAGAACTATCTCTATATCTTCCTTATTCACACCCGGAAGTTCAACAAGTATCAAAAATTTATCGGTATACTCGTATATATCAACAGGTGGTACCCAATGTATATGAGGCCTCGCAACATTATAACTTGGCGAAAAACCAAAAAGTAACCTTATTATACTATTTTCTTTAGACATAAACAAAGTATAAAATAAATATACAAAAACTACAAAAATTTTTCCAATCAGACCCCCCTACCCTAATGCACACTCTCTTCCGGAGGTTTACCATGGTATATTACAGATACCCTCTAAAAGCAGAAACTAATATGTAACATCCTCCGGCGTATTATTACTAATACTACCGTAAGAGTAAAGAGAATAGTTAGTAGAGTTATAAATATAAACACCTCCGCCACTCATATTTGCATGATTACTCACTATTTTGCCGGCATTGGTAAAGTAATCTGAGGAATAAAGAAGTGCAACTCCTCCTCCTTCATCAGCAGTATTAAAACCAATTAAGCCCGTTACTTTAGTGTAACAAGAATTATACAGGTCTATACCACCACCAGTACCCGAAAGAGTCTTATTAGAAAACACATTGGATATTATATTCCAATGTGATTGGTAAAGATACAATCCCCCACCACCATAAGTAAATATACCTGAACTGTTTGAAGCAACATTACAAAAGACATCACCTATTATATTGTTGTTGGTAGAACTACTGATATATATTCCTCCACCACTTTCAGTAGCTCCATTGCTAAACACTTTACCCAGAACGATACTGTTTGTCGAGCGATCTAAAACCAAACCTCCACCATTGTTTGAAGATGAATTATTGAACACATTGCCGCTTATTGTGGAATAGGACGAAAGGTATACATAAATACCTCCACCATTAGCTTTGGAAAAGTTGCTGAAAACACTACCTTTTATCTCATTGCTAACAGAACTCAAAATATATATCCCTCCTGCCTCATAGTTTATAGAGGTATTGTAACACACATTACTACTTATTACAACATTTGTGCTAGTATATATATACAATCCACCACCGGCTTCAGCACTATTACCACTTATAATACCATTTATAGATGTGTTCTTTAGACATACCCCTTTGATGCCTCCACCACCACTTGAGTTATTGTTGTAAATGTTACCATTAAAGATAAGTCCCGAGGAATTACACGCATAGATTCCTCCGCCTTCGCTTGCGGTATTAGCGTAGACATCACCATTAACAGTATTGGAATTAGCAAAAAATTCAAAGTATATACCTCCACCTCCATTTATGCTAGTCACCTTATTGCTAAAAACATTACCGTTAATTGTGTTGTAAGATGATTGGTAGAAGTATAAACCTGCACCTTTTCCGTTAGCTACAGTGTTACCATATACACCACCATTTATGGTGTTGCTTATAGAGCCAGTTATGAATATACCTCCTCCATTTGTTAAGGAAGTATTACCAAAAACATCACCATTTATAGTGTTACATACTGTACTTGCACCGCTTCCTATGAATATTCCGCCTCCTTCTATGGAGGTATAGTTACTATAAACATTTGCATTTATGGTATTGTAACTTGAGTCTACCAAGTATAATCCGCCTCCCCTATTTGTAGCAGTGTTAGTAAACACTGATCCGCCTATTGTATTATTCCAAGAATGCTCAAGACATATACCACCTCCAAACTTGGAGGTGTTATTATAAACACCTGCGGATATTGAGTTATCGTAAGAATTTGAAATGTAAATACCGCCGCCATAATTACTAGAGGAGTTACTGAGAATAATCACGCTGTTGTCTATTACTAACTCACTTACATGATAGATAAATATCCCACCACCTCTGTCGTCTGGTGAGTTCCCTGTTGCTCTTCCATCTTTTATAATCAAGTTCTTTAGTACTATGTTAGTAGCATTTTCTATTTTTATAACATGGTACAAGTAGATACTGCTGCCATCGTAGCCCCTGAAAGTAGTCTTACCAGAAATATTAGTAAAGGCTGAGTTATACCATCCTCCAATTATAGTAACATTAGGCCTATCTATAATGAAACCGACACTGCTGTTACTAAGGCCATACTGAGGTATGTATGTTGCCTCAGTAACTCTTATTTCAACATTTGTTTCATAGGATATGGATCTGGCTACTTCCATTGCCCTAACCATACTACAAACACGAGTACTAGGAGTAAGTCCATCATTAGTGTCATTGCCATCTGCTGCTACATAAATGACAATAGGCCTAACGATAGTTATACTGTTAGTTACACTAACATTATTTGAGTTATCAACAGCATAGACACTTATTGTATGTGAGCCGAGAGATATGCTTAAATTGGTACTCCAACTAGTTGTACCGTTGACAAGATTAAATTCTCCATTATCTAAACTTAACCTTACTTCCTTTACACCGCTACCTTCATCGCTAGCAACACCACTGACAGTTATAGTGCTATCGTAAACACTTTCGCCATTCGTTGGTGAAAGTATTACAACAGCAGGTCTGGTTGTGTCACCTACCTGGCTACTACCTCCACTACCTCCACTATTACTAGTGGAAGGTTCAGGTGAAGGCGAGCAACTAACAACAAAAATGGAAAACGCTAGCATTGCAAAAAGAATAAAAATTGGAATACTTAATAACCTAATCATATACCCCTCCTTTTTTAAGGCAAAGATGCGATTTTTAACAAATTCTACCAAAAAAGTAGAAATTAAAATCGCAGGATTACCTACTTTATCTAGACTGATTATAAAGATGTTTTTCTAGTTTGTCAAGAAAAAACGATGGGTCTCAACCCCACCAACATCTGGCGGAAAAGTAGGAGAAAGCAAAAGAACATGTTTTCTATGCATTATTCCCCCTTGAGGACAAGATATGCTTCATAAGAAAAACAAAACCAACCCTTATCCTTAAAACATACATTCCGAGAGTAAGAAGAGGGTGCTCCAAAAGCCTCTTCCATTTACCATGCTCTAAAAATACGCCAAAATACCGATACCACAAACCAAATTGTTTGCGAAGATCAGGATCATCCTTTCCCCATTTTTCAATATAAGGATCAAAGTTAGAAACATAATATGCTTTCTTTTGGAGATATTTTTTCATATCAAATTCTGCTTCATTATGATAGATACAACATAATAGATAAATCGAAGGGATACCCCTCAATCGAACAAAATCATCAATAAAAACATTTTGGGAGGATTCCTTTTCCTGCAAAAGAAGAATTTTCCCTTTTTGCTTAATCTTTTTGTCAAGATCCCAGTCCTCTGGTCCGGAAAAATTCTCATCAAACCCCCCGACCTCTACGAAAATATCCTTGCGAAAAAATCGTGCCCCATCAATCACAGTCCCATCATAAAACTGCCGCTCAAATCGTCTTACCTTTGACCAAAAGTTTTTTCCCAGTACAATTTCTGGAACATGAAGAGCAATAACATCGGCTTGCGTCTCCATCACTTCAACACATTTCTCAATAAGTGACGGACTGAGCAGCATATCAGCATCAACATACATCGCATACTCTCCCTTCGCCTTCTCAATCATGCCGTAATTTCGCTGAGCTGAGCGTTCTGGTCCCTTTTGGTACACATGCTCCGTATATTTTCTCGCTATCTTTACCGTTGCATCGGTAGAAAAATTATCCACCACAATTATTTCAATGTTGGTGTAGGTTTGTTCTTTGATGCTTTGAAGACATGCCTCAATATTTTTTTCTTCGTTTTTTGTAGTAACCACTACAGAAACAAGGGGAGTTTTATTCATTTTATGGCTCCTTACGAAGGATATAAAGAGTTGTTTCTTGGCTCAAGACTTTAACCAAGGGATAAAACGGATAGACAAGCCATTTCCATGGACTTTTTCCGAGCGACCAGAATAAATCAAGTGGATACTGCCAGAAAAGAGAACGCCTCGCAACTATCTTCCACCCGCTCTTTTTAGCTAAAAAATCAAAGGTCCTTCTATTTCCGAGCCAGACATGCCGGGGAGCATCCATATGATACCACCAAGACTTGCCGAGTTGAAATCCCAACCCGTCAGTATTAGGAAGAGCAGCCACAAGAACACCATCGTTGTGAAGAATACTCTGACACCTCTTCAGATACAGAAGGGGGTTCTTCACATGCTCAAGCACATGCCAAAAACTCACCACATCAAAAGAATCCCTAAAATCCTGGGCAAGAAAGTCCCCCTTGTAAAGGGCTATATTCTTTTTTCGAATAAGTTCACACCCTTCTGGGTTTATCTCACAGGCAACAGGCATAAACCTATTCCTCGGCAAGGAAGCAAGAAACTCCCCACCTCCCGCCCCTACATCCAGCCATCTTAGAGGAGAAATACCTTTGGGGAGAAAACGTTCAACCATTTTCCATTGCAAGCCTAACATTACACGGTTCAAAAGAGAAGAAAAAGAAGCAACAAACCCAGAATAAACATCTCCCTCATAGTATGTCTTTCCATAATACTTTGCATAGAATCCATCTGTCAGATCCATATCAAGAAAATACGCCCCACACCCCTCACAGAAAAAAACATCAAATTCTTCTTGACCAAGTATATGACGACCATGTCGATTGATTGCTTGCATTGCTAATTTTACGTTAGCATCTCCACACACAGGGCATTTCATTACTTCTTTCCTCCAAAATCAAATATATGTCCCAAAACCTTTGCACCCGCTCTTAGAAAATACTTTACATCTTCAAAATCTCTGATAGAAAGAAACTTCCTTGCCAAAAACTCAGGGTGAAAAGCTACAGAATAAAGCCCTTGTACATACTTCATTAGAGTTTCGGTATTCATTGGGGTTTTCATAACAGGTTCACGCATATCGTATCTATCCCAGTCTTCCGTCAAAAGCCATCCATTTTTCTTACACTCATCAAAAAGCGGTGTTCCCGGGTAGGGAATAACCAGTGTTGCCTGCATAGTATAGGCATAATTCTTGATAAGAAGATAACGGCCAAGCTCAAGCGTTCGTTTTGCATCATCTTCTGTTTCCCATGGATATCCAAACATAATGGTAATGTGGGGATAAAGCCCGGCTTTTCGCATTAGTTTTACATTCTCAACCATTTCCTCAATCTGCTCACCCTTTTTTACCCTATCAAGTGTTTTCTGGTTAGCAGATTCAATACCAACAAGAATGAGACGAAAGTTAGCTTTTTTCATTAGTTTCATTTGTTCAAAAGAAAGAGCCTTACCCAATCTCATATTACAGTCAATAGCAATTTTTTTATTATAACCTCTTTTGATCATACCTTCACAAAATTCATTAAGCCATTCACCTATGGGGAAAGTTCCAGTATCATCCATAATTTCTTTCACATTATATCGTTCAATCAGCATACCTATCTCGTCTAAAACATCACTTACAGATCGTTTGTTAAACTGTGGATAGAGTGTTGTCCAGGAACAAAAAGTACATTGATGATACCAGCAGTCTCTACCAGACATAATATAGGTACCGGGGGTATGTTTGTAATTACCGTTATGGTAAGCATAATTTTTCCACCGTGTCAAATCCCTATCTATCCATGGTAATTTTGAGAGATCATACTTCCTTTGAAAATTACCGGTAGATACAATTTTGCCATTCTCCCAGAAATAAAAACCCGGCTCTAACTTTTTTGTTTTAATTGAAAGGAAATCCACAAGGTTTAAGAGAAGAAAATCATAATCTCCCCCTGTTAATACATAATCTACAGGACAGGCTTTAAGCGTTTCTTCTGGTAAAGCCGTAACATGATCCCCCATAATAACGACTTTTATTTCTGGAAATTTTTCTTTAAGTTGCTTAATAATCTTCCAGTGCATTTTTACCACAGGAGTCTTGGTTTCAATAGCAATAAGATTTGGTCTTTCTCTTTCGAGATATTTCCACCACTCATCTAATGTAATTCCCTCTGCAATACCATCAAGCCAGAGTACATCATACCCCCTGGTCTTTAAAAGGGTGGCTGCCGTAGCTAAAACAACAGGGTATATAAATGTTGGATTATTAAACCACTGAAACTGTCTATTTTGCGATAAAAGGGGCACCCCTTTTTCGCTTTTAAGCGGTGGATATGTGATACAAATTCTCATAAATTACCTCTTTAATTCCTTTTTTATAAGCCCAATAATAAAATAAAAACCATAAGTAAGATGTGATAAAAATATTGCAAAAAATGTTATAAATTTTTCTAAGAAATTATTTCCATAAGAAAAAATAAGTCCTAAAATAAAATATATAGCAACAACAAAGATATATACCAACCATAGCACTGGAAGAAATAGACAAAAAATCAAACCAAAAAATAAGCCAATTAAAAAAAGTGATGGAATAATATAAGCAATTTTCAAAGAAGTCTCTGGATATTTTTTAGCAAAAAAACCTCTATGAAGGGCATAATTTGAAATTTGTTTAAAATGGAATGGAAATAGATTTCTTCTGTGGTGATACACAATAATATTCGGGTTATAGAGTATTTTATAGCCTAAATTTTTTACAGCAAGGCAAAATTTAGTATCTTCTCCAGGGTAGTAGGTAGAGTCAAAACCTCCAGCGGCTTCAAAAACCTCCTTTTTTACAATTAAATTTACGGAAGGAAGGTCATAATCTTCATGTATTTTGCCAGTAGAAATATAACGTTTGCGATAACCCCCACTCATCCATATAGATGAATAAACATTTCCAGAGATTCTCTGCCAAAAATTATCTTCTTTAGGAGTTATACCAGGTCCTCCAACGGCTCCAATATCATTGGAACTTAATAGCAATTCAACAGCATTTTTTAACCAATCTTTATCTGGATATGCATCATCATCTGTAAAAGCCAAAATTTTTCCTCTTGCAATTTTTGCTCCCAAATCCCTTTTTTCGGCAGGACCAACAGGACCTGTGGGTATTACTTTAATGTCAAGTTTATCTGACAGCGTTTCTTTTTCTTCTTTATCTGGTAAGATAATAAGCTCAAAATTTTTATATTCAAGCCTTTCATAGTGCACAATAGCCTCTCTTATATAATCGTTAAATTGTTTTAATGGAATGATAATAGAAACAAATACAGAATCCATTTTTACCCCTTCTAATTTATAAGTAATCCAGCTTTTTCTTCTTTTATGAAGTTAAAAATATTAAATTATGCTACCTTTTTTGTCAAATTAAGGTTATAAAATTTACTTTATGTTTTTGATAAAAAAGTGCCTTAAAACATTAAACCTGGCCTTCCCATTGGCTGTGGATTTTATCAAAAATTAACTTTAGACGATGAGTTATCAGTTATAAAATTAAATCAATTATAAGTCCCTTGATGTTTTGTATGAGTTTAAGATAACTGAGTCTGTTTTTCTCCTGACTAAGTATCATATTTCCTAATTCAAAGAGATTTTGATCAATAATTTCAACAGTTTTGTAAAGCTTTTGTTTTGAGAGACTCATTTTTGAAAGGGTCTCTCTTGTTTCAAAGTTTTTCTTAAGTAACTGAAGAAGTAGTTTGATTGCCTTCTTGTATGAATTAAAATTTTCAATGGTCGGATTTGAAGAAAGCTTTTCTCCAAATCTATCTATTAAATTTGCAAGTTTTGTAATGTTAGACTCATTGTATTCTTCATCAGAGAGATCTTCAATTTCTACAGAAGAATTTTCTTGCTCTACTTTTTCTAAAAATTCTTTAAAATTCAGTTTGTTTTTCTTTGAAGTTACTTTTTGCTGTGGTTGTTTTGAAAAACTTGGGGTGAACTCAATTTTCATAAATTGCTCCCTGTTGTTTTAACTTATGAATTTTTAAATATGCACGCGTAGGCGTTATGGTTGTGTATTGACTCGAAACTTGTAACTTCAACAGAATACCAGTCTATTCTTGAATCATTTTTCAGGTGTAATACGACATCTCTTGCAACATCCTCTACGAATTTTGGATTACGATAAGCATTTTCAGTTATTAATTTTTCGTCTTCCCTTTTAAGCAAAGTAAATATTGGAGTTGAAGCACTTTTTTCTGCTATTTCTATCAATTCTTCAAACCATATAAGCTTGTTAGTAATTACTTTTATTGTTACTATTGCTCTCTGGTTGTGTGCTCCATAACTACTTATTTCTTTTGAACAGGGGCATAATGTTTGAACTGGTACTTTGACTATTGTTGTAAGTTTTAGCTTTTCATTCTTTTTCATTTCGCATTCCACGCGACAGATATACTCAAGTGGGCTTTCAAGTTTTGAAACAGGGGCTTTTTTATATATAAAATATGGAAACTCTATCTCTAAATGGGCATCTTCACATTGAAAGGCTGAAATAATGTCCTTCATAATTCTATCGAGGTCTCGAAGGTTAAGATTTACATTATGTTTTCTTATTATTTCAATAAATCTGCTCATATGTGTACCACGAAAATGATGTGGCAAATCCACATACATATTTATCGTGGCTACTGTGTGTTGAATACCTCCATTTCTGTCAATAACACTTATGGGATACTTTACATTATTTACTCCAACCTTGTTTATGGGAATATTTCTTACATCTTTTTCGTTTTGAACATCTTTCATTTTACTTTTTTCCTTCTTGAGCCTTAATAAATATTCTGAAATATTTTTTTAAAAAAAGCAAATGAAAGGAGAAATTTTACATTACTTGATATTATTTTGTACTTTATTCAGGGTTACCATTTTATTCTTACAATTTCAAATGGTGATTCTTTTCCTTTGAGTTTGACAGGAGCAAGTTCTTCAAATGAGAAGAATTTTTTTGTTTCTGTTATTAAGGTTTTTGATGCAATAATTTCGTAAGGTTTGGCAATAGAACACAATCTGGATGCTGTATTTACAGCATCTCCAATGCATGCAAAATCCATTCTCAATTCAGTGCCAATATTTCCGATTACCACATCCCCGATGTGAATGCCGATACCTATTTCAAAGTAGGGTAGATTATTTTTTTGCCTTTCCTCATTTAATTTACTTATCTCTCTCATTATTTCTGTAGCAACAAGGACTACTGTATCGGCTTTATTTTCCCCATCAAAATGTGCCATTATTTGGTCACCTACATAGTCATCTATATCGCCTCTATATTTTTTTATAATTTTTACCTGCCTTTCAAAATAAAGATTTAAAATTTCAATTACTGTTTCAGGTTCATTTTTCTCAGAAAACGATGTGAAACCTCTAATATCACTGAATAAAAATGCAAGTTTTTTTCTTCCAACTTTGCCTGGTTCAATTTCTCCTCTTTTTTGAGAAATCATTGAAATAGTTGATGATGAAACAAATTTTTCAAGGTGATATTTTTCAATAAGTTCTTCGATCATCATCTGAAAAACATCCGCAAGTCTTCCAATTTCGTCTTTTTGCTTTATTTTGATCTGGTAATCTAAATTTCCATTTGCAATTTCAAGTGCCCATTTTTCCATTTTCTTGATGTTTCTTAATATATGACCTGTGGCTATAAAGACAAGAATTACACTCAATACGAAAATTAAAGATGCGAGAATAATAAAGAATATTTGATTTTTATTTACCTGTAATTTTATATTGCTGAGATCAAAGACAACACCAAGCACACCAAGATATTTGAAATCTTCCCCATAGCTTCTTATTTTTTGCATATTTATGTAAATTTCTTCATCATACTTCTTTGCTTCAATCAGGTTGTTATTAGATAAAGCCTTTTCTACTTTCTGATTCAGATTTGAAAGCCAGTTTTTATTAAATAACCAGTTATCTTTAATATATTCATATTTTAATTTGCCAATATTCTTGAAAAGATTTTTATATATTTCAATGAATATTTCATCCACTGAATAAGAGTAAAAAGGAATGTTTGTCTGATTTTCCATTAATTCTTTATATTTATTAACTAAAAGAGCATGATAATTTTGTTTCTTTTTATCATTAATTCCTTTCTTGTGAAGTGAAGTGACTATTTCGTCAAAATCATTATTTATCAAAATTAAATCACCTGTTTGAAGTATTACAGGAAGATAGACCATTCTGTAGTGCTTTATATACTTCTTCTTCTTTGATTTATCAAATATCTTTTCTTTTATCTCTTTAGAGGATAATTTTTGTGTTTTTTCTTTTTTTTGAATTTTAATTAGTTCGCTAACAAATTTATTTGATTTTGGCAGGCTCAGACTTACTCTGTTTCTGTCATCAAGAAGGAAAATACTGTTTACGTCAGAGTTTAGCTCCTTGAATTTACTTATTTCATTCGAAATAAAAAGATAGTTTTTTGTCAATTCCTCCTCTGGAAGTTTTGAGTCCTTATAATACAAATAAAGAGAAGAACTACCTTCCATCAGACTGGTAAGATTTAAAAACCTTTCATTCTTTTCTTTTAAGATAAGATTGTACTGAATAAAATATATAAATATTACAAACAAAAAGCAAGTGAAAAGCAGAACTATACTCAATAGAAAAACAGCCCTTATTCTAAGGCCAAAAATTACGTTTCTAATTTTTTCTTTTCTTTTTCTAATTCCAAGTAATTTTTTAATAAAATTAAAAAATTTCATAGTTTATTCTTTTCGACTTTGAATTTTAAAAACTAAAATTTTTGTTTTATAAATTTTGCCTGCCATTTTCAATCCAGTGTTTTCAAAAGTTCCTCCTGCTCACTCATTATAAGTGCGTTTATAAGCTCATCACAATCTCCATCCATTATCATATCAAGTTTATAGAGTGTAAGATTTATTCTGTGGTCTGTAACTCTATTCTGGGGAAAATTGTATGTCCTGATCTTGTCAGATCTGTCTCCACTTCTTATAGAACTTCTTCTAATTTCGGTTTCCATAGAAAGTTTTTTTTGCAATTCAAGATCAAAAAGTTTTGCTCTTAGAATTCTTAATGCTTTTTCTCTATTCTGCAGTTGTGATCTTTCCTCCTGACAGCTCACAACTATGCCAGTGGGTATGTGTGTAATTCTTACAGCTGATTCTGTCTTGTTTACATACTGACCACCCGCTCCTCCAGCCCTGAATGTATCAATTTTTAAGTCTTTTGGGTCTATATTTACGTCTACCTCGTCTGCTTCAGGTAAAACTACAACAGAGGCTGTTGATGTATGAATTCTACCACCTGCCTCTGTAATAGGTATTCTCTGGACTCTGTGGACACCGGATTCGTATTTTAAGCGGGAATAGACATCTTTTCCCTTTACGGAGAAAATTATTTCCTTATACCCGCCAAGGCCTGTCTGGTTAAAATCAAGGATTTCGTATTTCCATCCTTTGGTTTCAGCGTATCTTGTATACATTCTGAAAAGATCGGCTGCAAAAATTGCCGCCTCTTCTCCACCTGTACCAGCTCTTATTTCCATAATTATGTTTTTTGAAGCCATTTCATCCTTGGGTAATAAAAGAAGTAAAATTTCCTTTTCAATTTTTTCTTCTCTGGATGATAAGTTTTCAAGCTCTTCTTTTGCAATTTTTTTCAGTTCTTCATCACTTTCTGTTTGTAAAATTTCTTTTAGATCATTTATTTCCTTTTCAAGTTTCAGAAGTTCTTTGTGTTTTTCTACAAGAGGCTCAAGTTCACTTCTTTCCTTTGCCAGTTTTATATATTCAGGGCTTCCTGCGGGAAGCTCTAAAAGTTTTTTTTCCATTTGCTCATATTTCTTAATAAGTTCTAATGCCTTTGGATGCATTTTTGATCCCCTTAACTTAATAAGTTAGCTTAAATAAAGACTGAAAAGTTTATGGTAAATACCTTTTTTAGAAATTAACTGGGAATGTTTGCCAGTTTCAACAATTTCTCCATTTTCAATTACAATTATTTGATCTGCTTTCATTATTGTAGACAGTTTATGTGCAATAATTATAGTGGTTTGCTTTCCAAGAATGTTTTCCATCGCTATCTGGATCAATTTTTCTGATTCTGCATCAAGAGAAGTTGTAGCTTCATCAAGAATGAGTATTCTTGGTTTTCTTAAAATTGCCCTTGCAAGTGCAATTCTCTGTCTTTCACCACCGGAAAGTTTTATACCACGGTCACCAATTTCTGTTTTATAACCATCCTTAAGTCTTGATATGAAATTGTGTGCATTCGAAATTTTAGCAGCTTCTATGACTTCTTCTAATGTGGCATAAGGGTTTGAAAGCTTTATGTTTTCTTCTATTGTTCCTGAAAATAGAATATTTTCCTGAGTAACTATACCCATCTGTTTTCTTATACTTGCGGGGTTGTAGAGTGAAATATTTTTTCCATCGATAAGAATTTCACCTTTTGAAAGTTCATAAAATCCCATTAATAGTGAGATAAGTGTGGATTTTCCGGATCCGCTGTGACCTACAATTGCTACTGTTTCACCTTCTCTTACTTTAAAATTTATATTTTTGAGCACAAAATTGTCATTTTCATAGGCAAAATATACATTTTTAAACTCTATATTTCCTTTTATTGGTCCGAATTCTTTTAAATTGATGTTTTTTTCTTGCTGGTGGTCTATTACTTCAAAAATTCTTTCACCGGCAGGAACGAGTCTTTTTAAAATCATAAATACATCAGTGGCTTTACTCATAGGCTCGGCAAGAACAAGGGTCAGAGTAATAAAACTTATTATTTCAGAGGTAGTTGCAAGATTTGCTCTTACAATAAAAGCTCCAGCAAATAGAACTATTATTATACCAAGAGCACCTAAGAATTCTGAAACTGGAGTACCCAGGAATCTAACTCTCATTTCTTTTTTTGTAGAAGAAAGATATTTATTGTTGAGCTCATTAAATTTCCTTTTTGTGTCTTCTTCTACCGAAAACCCCTTTATGATTTCTATACCATAAATTGATTCCTGGATTACTGAAGTAACATCAGCAATATTTTTTTGAACTCTGGTGGCAAGTTTTTGAACCAGGTTGCCTATTCCAATTAAAACTATTCCAATAACTGGAGCGATTGAAAAGAAATAAATTGATAGTTTAAGGTTAATGAAAAGTAAAACTGTTACAACTGAAATTAATGTCATTGGCTGAATTAGAAGTTCTACCATTATATTCATAAAGAAGGTTTCTATTACGCCAACATCGTTTAAGACCTTGGAGATTAATTCTCCTGTTTTGTTTTTCTTGAAGTAAGACATTGGCAAATCTATTATTTTTTCATAAATGCTTTTTCTTATATCATGCATCACATTCATTGAAAGAGAATTTGAAGATATAAAGATCAAGTAATGAAAAAACACCCACATAAATGCAAGAAGTATCAGAATCAGTAAAAAAAATGGATTGGAGCTTTTAATGTTCTTTTCAATAAAAGCCATTGAGAAATACTTTGTGGCAAAAAACGCTGCTCCTACTTTTGCAAATACAAAGAGAAAAGAAAGAATAATTGAGGAAATAAAAAGAAACGGATATTTAAAAGCATAGCCAATTATTCTAAAAAATACTGATCTCTTACTCATAGTTTTTCCTATTTAAGTAAATATATTCCACTTACGCCAAAAGATACTATCAATCGGTTTTTCTTTTCGTCATAAAGGAGATTTTTTGCTATTTCTCCATTTTTAAATATTCTTGACAGTTGATATTGATTTTTGTTGAAATCTAACTTTAGAACACCATTAACGCCGTCAGTCACAAAGATTTCGTTGTTTTTTGGCATTGAAATGTCAAAGGCATCTCCACTTGTATCATATCGAAAAATTAGTTTTGGTTTTGTCTTGTCAGACACATTGTAAATCATAACCCCGAGCATCCTGTCAGAAATTACAAGATAGTTTTTCTGTATATAGCAATTGTTAACATAATTCAATTGATTTTTTATGGTTGATAAAAGTTCAATTCTGTCTTTTTTCTGTTTAAATATGGATAAGCCATTTTCATACATTGGAATATAAAAAAACCCATCTTCCCATTTTATTTTTCCGCATTCTTCATCTATGCTGAGTTTGAATTGCTCTTTTTCTACAAATTCTGTACCGTTAAAATTTATCTTTTTAATAATCTTATCCTTGCAAATTACATAAATTTCATTTGATACAATACACCAGCTTATCGGGCTAAGAAAATCAATGGGATAGATGTTTACTTCTACATTGGTTGTGAAAAAATCCTCTCTAAATACGGCAAATCCTGTTTTCCCCTTACTTCCAATAAATGTGGTAATAAAGTATACATTGTTAGAAATGTTCAGTGTATCAATATCTTTTATACTTAATTTTTCTTCATTTGTTTCAATAGCAAGATTGGTAATCATTGTTAGTTTATCCCTGTCAAATATATAAATTCCGTCTACTCCCATAGAAACAAGAAGTAAATCTTTATAGACAGTAAATCTTTCAGCATTTTCTCCTTTTGTTCCTTTCCAGTAAGAGACAACATCAAAATTTTTAATATTTAAAAGAGAGCTCTTTCCTTCAAGAGCCTTTCGTCCAAGATTAGTTGAAATTGTTAAAAGAATTACAATTATAAAAATGCCTATAAAAGAAAGTCGTAAAGATGAAGGTTTTTGAAGAAATTTTTTGAAAAAAGCAGCAAAAAAATCAATCTTCACCAAATACCTCTGCCTCAAATTTGTAGATCTTTGCCCCATTTTCCCAGCAATAACTTTCCATTCCAGCTTTTCTGCAGGTCTGGTTTAAGAATTCCTCTCTTGACCAGCCATACTCAACTGCAACCTGTGGAAGTAAAAGTCCCCTGTTGTAACCTCTTTCCATTACAAGCCCGTGCTTTCCAACTATAATTTCATTTATATCTTTAACTTCCTCAAGTGGATAAAGTATTGAAATTTCGATCTTTATTTTTTCAAATTCTTCTGCACTGAGAGGATAAAACCTGGGATCTTTGAAAGCGGATTCAAGTGCAAGTTCTTTTACAGCTTCTCTTAGAGGTTTTATACCTTCAATATATCCAATGCAACCTCTTAATCTTCCGTTAATGGTTAAAGTTACAAACATGCCATATTTTTTACTGAAAATTTCATCGTTAAGTGGTGGAAAATCTTCACTGACATTTTTAATTAAGGCTTTTTGAATTGTAAGCCTTGCAGTTTTAAGTAGATCTTTTTTTTGTTGTTCAGTTAATTGAATTTTTTTCATGACAAACCCCCAATTATATTTGTTAAATTATCTTACTTTTAATGTTGTAAGTGCAATCAACGAAAAAAGTGCAGCTAATATCCAGAATCTGATAACAACTTGTGTTTCCTTCCATCCTTTTTTTTCAAAATGATGATGTACTGGTGCCATTAAGAAGACTCTTTTGCCTGCTCCGTATTTCTTTTTTGTATATTTGAAGTAGGAAGTCTGTATAACAACTGAGAGAGTTTCAAAAACAAACATAAAGCCTGCTATCAAAAGAAGCATTTCCTGCTTGAGTATTATGGCAACTGTTGCTACGCATCCACCTATTGCAAGCGATCCTGTATCCCCCATAATTACTTCAGCAGGATGAACATTATACCATAGAAATGCCACCAGCCCACCTATCAAAGCAGATAGCACTACAGCAATTTCTCCGACACCAGGAATGTATAGAAACTTAAGATAGTTAGCTACAACGAAATTACCCATTACATATGCAAAAACCCCAAAAGGTATAATTAAAAAAATGCTCATCCCTGCAGCTAAACCATCAAGACCATCTGAAAGGTTTGTGGCGTTTGAAAAAGCTACAATGGTAAAAAGTATAAACAAAAATCCTAACACAGGTGGCCAGAAAAAGAATGGCTGATTCAAAAATGGAATATAAAAAGCCCAGGAAAACTTATTATAAGGATTGAAATAAAGCATCAAAAATATTACAGAACTTGCTATTATCTGAAGAAGAAGCTTTGCCTTTGGAGATATGCCTTTTGAGTTTTTCATTTTGATTTTTAGAAAATCATCAGCAAAACCTATAGCCCCAAAGGCAATAACAGAAAATAAAACTATAAAAATGTAATAATTGTAAATTGTCCACAGGAGAACCGAAATTACAAATGATATTATTATGAAAATACCACCCATCGTAGGGGTTCCAGATTTTGCAATATGTGAAGATGGCCCGTCCTCTCTTATCGATTGCCCGATGCCCATTTCTCTGCATTTTTTTATAAAAAATGGGGCTATTAGCATTCCTACGATAAATGCTGTAAAAAAAGCAGCAAGAGATCTGAAGGTTATATACTTAAGTAAGTTAAAAAGGATAAGTTTATTTCTAAGTTCAAAGAAAAGGTAATATAACATATTTAATACCCCATAAAATAACTTTTTTTCTTTAATTATTATAACTTATAATCAATTTATTTTCCATATTTTGATTTAATTTTGTTTTAAGCTTGCTTAATTTTTCATTTTGTGCTCTGTATGTTTTTCAGTGAAAGTTAGGTTACTTTCTATACCAGATTAATGTTGGAATATTTGAAATAGAAAACACAACTTGTGAAATAATAACCCAGCTAAAGGAGGAACAAAAAGAAATTTTAAAGTTATTTAAGATTAATGATAAGCTTTTCAGTAATTTTATTGAAGCAAAAAAATGGTAGACTAATTTAAAAAATCTAGCCCCTCGACTTATCTGAATTTTCTATTAATCAATGTATGAAGTTGGGTTATTCATTAGATCAGATCAAAATGCAAGGTTAGTTATTTTGCTTTTATGTAAAATTCAAAGTTTTTTCTTTTGATTTTTATCAGGTTGTAATTTTTTAATCTGATGATCGAATCTTTTATTTTGTTTTCGTTAAAACCTGCAAGTTTTCTATGTCCTTTAAAAGGAAGTAGAAAGAGGCTTTTCCCCTGAATGATTTTGTAGAAGTCAGTAAGTTTTATCCAGAAAATTTCTGGAGTAGAGGCAAGAATAACTTTATCTATATTCTCAATAAAATGCTTTTTATTCGTGCAGTTATCACATTTTCCGCATTTTTCTATGGCTTCATTGAAGTGTTTCAGTAAAGTCTTGAATCTGCATTCATCGGTGAGTAAAAAATCTATTACTTTTTTAAATTTTTCAATTTCTAACTTTCTTTCTTTTCTTCCAGAAAGATATTTTTTTATTACCTTTTGTATCTCATAAACTACAAGTAAAGGAGAAAAGTTCAGTGATTTTTTAAGAATGTTTTTTATTTCGTTTAAAGTGGTTTTTAAAGACGGGTATTTCTTCTCTATCATTTTTTCAAATTCAGAAAAATCCTCAGTTGAAAGGATGGTAATGCAGGATGAAATTTTTCCATCTCTTCCAGCACGACCAATTTCTTGAAAGTATTCTTCTATTTCATAGGGTATTTCAAAATGAATAACCTTTCTGATGTTTTTTTTGTCTATTCCCATTCCAAAAGCAGAAGTAGCCACCATTATGTTTTTTTCTTCTGTTAAAAATGCGTTCTGGTTTTTTTCTTTTTCTTCTGGTGATAGATCTCCATGGTAATAGGTTATATTAAAATTTTTTTCACCAAGTAAGTTTACTAAATACTCAAGTGTTAGCTTTGAAGAGACAAAAATTATTGTATTTTCCTCTTTGTTGATAATGTCAAAAAGTGTTTTAAATTTTTCATCGGTTAATCTTACCTCAATTTTCAGATTATCTCTATAGGTAGTTTTTCTGAAAATTACAGGATTTTTTAAATCAAGAAAGTTTTTTATGTCCTTTAGAATTCTTTCGTTTAATGTGGCAGTAAATCCACATACAACTGGCCTGGGAATAATTTCTTTTATGAAATTTTTGATTCCAAGATAAGAAGGTCTGAAAGATCTTCCCCACAGAGAGACTGAGTGAATTTCATCAATCGCAATTATGGAAATTTTGACATTCTGTTTTTTAATGAAATTTTTAAACTGTTTGCTTCCCAGTCTTTCAGGGGTAATATAAAGCAATTTTATCTTGTTAAGATTTTCAAGAATTTCTTTGTTTTTACTTGCTTTTAGAGTTGAAGAAATATATTCAGCAGGAATATTTTTATTTTTAAGATTTTCCACCTGATCTTTCATAAGTGATACAAGTGGGGATACAACTAATGTCAGTCCCTCTGATAATAGTGCTGGAATTTGATAACATATTGATTTACCGCTTCCTGTTGGGAAAATTGCTAAGGTTTCATTACCACCAAGGATGGATTCAATCACTTCTAACTGAAGCGGAAAAAATTCATTAATATTAAAGAGATCTTTTGCTATTTTATAGATTTTTTCTTTCATCTTTGTTAAAATTCTTTGTAGTAATTTTAAACGGTATTTTTAAGACTGTCAAAAGATGTTTAAATTACATTTTAATGTGGGGGAGTTGTTATGGTAAGTATAGATTTTATTCAAAAAAGTTTGAAGGTATCTCCTTTTGTAAAGGGGAAAAGACCAGAGCTTGGTTTGCTTAAGATTTCTACAGATTCAAGGAATATAAATGAGAGTAATTTTTTTCTTGCCTTACGTGGAGAAAAATTTGATGGACATGATTTTGCGGGTGAGTGTTATAAAAAAGGGGTGAGGTGTTTTGTTGTTGAAAAAAGGTATAAAAGAAAAATTTTAACATCCGTAAATGATTCTGTGATATTTTTTGTGGATGATACTATGCAGGCTTTAAGTAGCCTTGCAATTTCATATAAAAATGAAATATTTGCTAACTCAGTTGCTATAACAGGAAGTTCAGGAAAAACTACGACAAGAGAGCTTATAGTTTCTATGCTTGCTAAAAAATTTAATGTTCATACGGCAAAAAGAAATTTTAATAACGAAATTGGTTTACCGCTAACTATTCTTGATGCTCCGCTGAATACACATCTACTGGTACTTGAGCTGGGTATGAATCACAGGGGCGAAATTTCAAGGTTGTCAAAGATTGTAAAACCTTTTGCAGCTATAATTACAAACATTGGCTATGCGCATATAGGTAACCTTGGTAGCAGGGATGAGATTGCCAGAGCAAAAGCAGAAATCTTTGATGGAATGGATAAGTATGGATATTCTTTTCTAAACAGAGATGATGATTATTATGATTTTTTGAAAAAAGTTTCTACTGGAGAGGTTATAGATTTTTCTCACAGAGATTTGAATATTTTAGAGGATAAAGGACTTGAGGGTTATCTAATTGATTACAAAGGAAAATGTTTAAATTTTTCTTTACCTGGCAGGCATAACCTTGCAAATCTTGCCTGTGCTATAAAGGTGGCAGAGTTTTTTAACATAGATGAAAATGACATTGCCGATGTTATTCTTAACTTTAAACCTGTAAGCGGCCGAAGTGAGGTGGTAAGAAAATCCATCACAGTTATCAATGACAGTTATAATGCAAATCCTGCATCGATGAAAATGGCTTTTGAAATTCTTTCTAAAGTAAAATCAAGGAAAATTGCTGTAGTTTCCGATATGCTTGAACTTGGAAAGTTTGCTATAAAATTTCATGAAGAAATAGGGGAATATATTTCATCAGGTAAACTTTGCGATGCTGTTTTTGCATATGGAGAACTCTCAAAATATTTAATTAATAAAGTTAATAACAATTCGATAGTTTCAAGATGGTTTAATACAAAACAGGAACTTATAGATTTCCTTTTGGGTTTTGTAGAAAAAGGAGATACAATCCTGGTTAAGGCTTCCCATAGCATGGGATTGGAAGAAGTGGCAAAAAAACTAATAGAGTCTTTTTGATTCCTTTGTGGGGGTTTCTTTTTTAGCTTTCTTATTTACGAATTCGTCAAATTTTTTCCATATATCTTCCGGTTCAACACCTTCATTTTCTTTTACTATAAGATAATAACAGGGGGAATTATTTTCTAATACACATTTATCTATGTTCATATCTTTTGTGCCATCTTTATTACATCTCAGTAAGCTACATTTTAGTAACAAACTTTTCATAACACCTCCATAAACACACAAATTATACTCACAGGACTTTTTAAAATCAAATTTTTGTCAAAATGTTAGAAATATGGTAAAATTTATCTTCATAATATTTTTTATTTTTTTGGGGTATTAAATTGAAAATATTGATGGTTGCTTCAGAATGTTCTCCATTTGCCAAGGCAGGTGGGCTTGCTGATGTTATTGGAGCTTTGCCTGTTTTTTTGAAGAAGCTTGGTCATGAAGTCATTGTTGTAATTCCAAAGTATTCTTTTATTGATGTAAATAAGTACAACATAAAACCAGCTGTCCCGATAATGGGAGTCTGGATGGGCACCAAAGAAGAATGGTGCGCCATTTATTCTACTTTAACTGAGAATGGGGTGAAGATTTTTTTTGTGGAGTTTAATCTTTATTTTGAAAGGGAAGGAATTTACCATGACAGCAGTTTTAATGATTACGAAGATAATCCAAGAAGATTTGCTTTTCTGTGCAGAGCTGCCCTTGAATTATGCAGGGTGATAAATTTTGTTCCAGATGTAATTCATTCTCATGACTGGCAGACTGCCTTACTTTCGGCTTATGTAAAAGTGTGGCATTGGAACGATCCATTCTTTTCTAAGGCTGTGAATGTATTGACTATTCACAATCTTGCCTATCAGGGAATCTATCCAAAGTACAATTATCCATATCTTGGTTTTGGTGAAGAATATTTTGTCCCAGATATTTTTGAATGCTATGGTTCAATTAACTTTCTTAAGGCAGGAATTTACTTTGCTGATTATATTACAACGGTAAGCCCGAGGTATGCTTATGAAACTGTCCAGCCTTACGGTGGTTTTGGGCTTGCCCCATACCTTGCCAATAAAAGGGATAAGTATGTTGGGATTTTAAATGGAGTTGATTATAGTGTATGGAATCCAGAGACTGACAGGTATTTACCTGCAAATTATTCTATAAATGATTTGAGCGGTAAAAAGATATGTAAATTTGAACTTCAGAAAAGAATGGGACTTGAAAGAAATGAAAATATTCCAGTTATTGGAATAGTAAGTCGTTTTGTTGAGCAAAAGGGGTTACATTTACTTGCAGAATGTATAGATGATGTTGTAAGAAATATGGTTGTTCAGTTTGCAATTTTAGGGGCAGGTGATAAGGGGCTTGAATCATTTTTTTATCATTTACCTGCAAAATATCCCGGTAAGGTGGGTAGTTACATAGGTTATAATGAGGAGCTTGCACATCTGATTGAAGCAGGCAGTGACTTTTTCCTTATGCCTTCATTGTATGAACCATGTGGACTTAATCAGATTTATTCTTTGAAGTATGGTACTCTGCCGATCGTAAGAGCAACTGGAGGGCTTGATGATACAGTTGAAAACTATGATGAGGCCACTGGTGAGGGAACGGGATTTAAGTTTTATGAGGCAAGTGGAAGAGCACTATACTATACAATTGGGTGGGCGATAAGTACATACTTTGACAGAAAACATCATATGCAGAAGCTTATAAAGAACGCAATGAGCAGGGATTTTAGCTGGGAAAAGAGTGCAAAGGAATATGAAAAATTATTTGAAAAAGCTATAAAAGAAAAGAAAGGGGAATTCTAATGGGTGCTGATGAACTTAAGATTAGTATCTCTGGTATAAGAGGAATATGGAAAGAAAATTTGACCTTTGAGATACTATGCAGTTTTATAAATGCTTTTACAAGTTATCTTAAGGAAAGAAATGCAAAAAAGGTTCTAATAGGAAGAGATGGCAGAAGTACAGGAGAGATTATTAAAAATCTTGCAGTTTCAATTTTCACTTCTTGCGGGCTTGATGTTTACGATGCAGATATCATTCCAACCCCCTCAATTTTGCTTGGGGTAAGAGAATTTGATTTTGACGGTGGTCTTGTTATTTCGGCTTCTCATAATCCAGTTTGCTGGAATGCTTTGAAGTTAGTAAAAAAGGGCGGGACTTTTACATCACAAAGCGATATAGAGGAAATTAAATCATACCTTGATAGAAAGATAGAAGTAGTTGATTATACTTCTACAGGGAAATATGTTAACTATCAGGAAAATGTAGAAAAATTACATATAGAAAAGATACTTAGCTATGTAAATGTTGAACTTATAAAATCCATGCAATTTAAAGTTGTTCTTGATCCTGTGAATTCAGCAGGAAGCTTTATTACTGAAAAGTTATTGAAAACGCTCGGTTGTGAGGTGATAAAAGTGAATGGTGAGGTTACCGGTTCTTTTGCAAGAGAACCGGAACCTACTTTAGAAAACCTTTCTCATCTTACAAAAATTATAAGAGAAAATGATGCTGATGTGGGTTTCGCACAGGATCCAGATGCTGATAGACTTGTGCTTGTAGATGAGAATGGTAATGTTTTAAGTGAAGAACTTACATGTGCAATATGTATGGATTACATTTTATCGAGAGAAAGGGGCGATATAGTAGTAAATTTATCTACTTCTATGATTAATGATTTTATTGCTGATAAGTATGGGGTAAAGTGCTACAGAACTAAAGTTGGTGAGGCAAATGTTGTTGAAGGTATATTTAAGTATCAGGCTATTGCCGGGGGCGAAGGTAACGGAGGGGTTATTTACCCAAAGGTTAATATAGCAAGGGATAGTCTTGTGGGGATTGCTTTAGTTCTTGACTTTATGGCTAATCTGGGAAAATCTCTTTCTACAATAGTTAGCAAATACCCCACATTTTATATGAAAAAGAAAAAGTATGAAAAGAATGTCAGGCTAGAATACTTAAAGGGAAAGCTTTTAGACTACTTTTCACCGTTTCATCCTGAAGTTAATGAGGAAGATGGCGTTAGATTTTCTTTCAAAGATGGTAAAAGTAAATGCTGGTTTCATTTCAGATTTTCCAATACAGAAAATGTCTTAAGGGTTATTGGAGAATCGGAAAGCAAGGATATTTTAGATAAGCATTTTGCAAATATAGAAGGTAATATAATACTGGGGGTATAAATATATGGCAAATCTATTACACCTGACAAAAGCTAACTTTGAAAAGGAAGTTTTAAGTTCTTCTATTCCTGTAGTTGTGGACTTCTGGGCAGAATGGTGTCCACCCTGCAGAATGATTGCACCTTTACTTGATCAACTTGCTGATGAATATAGTGGTAAGGTAAAATTTTCCAAGGTAAATGTAGATGAGGAGCCTGACCTTGCCACTCAGTACAATGTGATGAACATTCCAACACTTATTTTCTTTAAGGATGGTGTTCCTCAGGATAAAATAGTTGGTGCTGTTCCAAAGCAGAGAATTAAAGATGTAATTGATAGTTTGCTCGGATAAAATGTTATGGAAAACGTGACTGTAAGATTTGCAAAACTCACAGAAGCTAAAGATATTACAACGCTAATAAATTATTATGCAGGTAAGGGTTTAATGCTTCCCCGAAGAAAGGAGGAAGTGATTGAAAATATCAGAAATTACCTTGTAGCCTTATTTGAAAATAAGGTTATAGGTTGTTGTGCACTTTCTTTTTTTACTGAGGAAATTGCGGAGATTCGTTCTCTTGCCGTTGCAGAAAATTTTAGAGGAAAAGGGATTGGAAGAAAATTGGTTATAGAGGCTGAGAATGTTTTAAAAGAGGAGGGTATTTCAAAGGTTTTTGTTTTAACCTATCAGCATGATTTTTTTAAAAAACTTGGATATGAAGTTGTAGACAAAACAACTTTTCCGCAGAAAATCTGGAGAGATTGTTTATCATGTTCAAAAATTATGAAGTGTGATGAAATTGCTATGCAAAAAATTATAGGTTAGGAGGTTTTTTATGAAGTTTGGATATTTTGATAATGAAAGAAAAGAGTATGTAATTACAAGACCTGATACACCAAGACCATGGGTGAATTATCTTGGTTCTGTTGAATATGGGGCAATTATTACAAATAATGGGGGTGGTTATAGTTTTGTTAAAAGTGGTGCGAATGGAAGGCTTATCCGGGATAGATTTAATGCTGTTTTAGGAACTTTACCGGGTAGATATATTTATATAAAAGATATGGAGAGTGGAGATTACTGGTCTAACACATGGCTTCCTGTGAGAAAAGATTTAAGTAAGTGTGAGTATATATGCAGACATGGAATAGGGTATACGATTATTTCTTCAAAATATGAGGGGATTGAGACAGAAACTGCTTACTATGTTCCATTGAATAAATCCTATGAAGTGTGGGCATTGAAAGTAAGAAATCATTCTAACAGGAAAAGAAAACTTTCATTGTTTAACTATGTTGAGCTGACAAATGAATCAAATGAAAATCAGGATCTTGTAAATTTGCAGTATACACTTTTTATCTCACGAACTTACTATAAAGACAATCTTATGATACAGACAATAAATGAAAATGCACAGAATATTGGAGAAAAAATAACTCTTGATCCAGGTCTTGGAGGAAAGAGGGAAAACAGATTTATGGCAGTAATCGGAAGTGAGGTTGTTTCCTACGATGGTGATAGAGAAGCTTTTATTGGTAATTATAGAAGTTATGCTGATCCTGTAGCTGTAGAGAGAGGAAAATGTAGTAATTCCTTGAACTACGGAGGTAATAGCTGTAATGCAATGCAAGTGATTATAGAATTGGAACCATCTGAAGAAAAAGAAATAATCTATCTCTTTGGAAGAGGAAATGAATATTTTGCAAGGAAAATAATGGAAGAGTATAAAAATGATAAGAATAAGGTTGAAAAAGACATAATAGAACTCAAAGACTACTGGTGGTCCAAGATTGAAAGTTTTAAAGTAAAAACTCCTTCAGAAAGCTTTAATACAATGGTAAATATATGGAATGCTTATCAGTGTTTTATTACCTTTTTCTGGTCAAGGGCAGCTTCACTTCTCTATGTAGGTTTAAGAAATGGACTTGGTTTTAGAGACACTGTTCAGGATATACAGGGGATAATGCATCTTGATAGTAGTTTAGCTGGTGAAAGATTGAGGTATATGCTTTCAGGACAAGTCTCAAATGGTGCAGGACTGCCACTTGTTCTTTTTGATCACAAACCAAAAACACATCAGTCACTTGATAATCCTGAGTATGTTAAAATAACAGGTTATACAGAATACAGATGTGATGATGCTTTGTGGCTTTTTCCTACAGTAGCTCAATACATCAAAGAAACTGGAAATTTGAGTTTTCTGGATGAGGTTATCCCATATGCTGATAAGGGTGAAGATACAGTTTATGAACATTTAAGAAAGGCACTTAAGTTCAGTCTTGAAAGACTTGGTAAACACGGGCTGGTTCTCGGGCTTGATGCAGACTGGAACGATTGCTTACGACTTGGTGAGGAAGGAGAAAGTGTTTTTGCTTCTTTTCAGTTGCTTTTAGGTCTTAAAATTTTTAAGGAATTTGCTGAAAAGAAAAATCTGGAAAAAGATGTTAACTGGGCAAAAAATGAAATAGAGAAACTTCATTCTAATCTCCAGAAGTGGGCTTGGGAGGGAGACAGGTTTGTTAGGGCATTCAATGGCGATGAGGTAATAGGTTCTAAGAATTGTAAGGAGGCAAGTTTTTGGTTAAATCCTCAAAGCTGGGCTATTTTAAGCGGGTGTGCTACAAAAGAGCAGGCAAAAATAATTCTGGATAATGTGGAAAAGATTTTGAATACAGATTATGGAGCTATGATATGCTACCCACCTTTTATGACTTATGGATTTCCTGTGGCAAGAATGATACTTTTCCTTCCCGGGTTAAAGGAAAATTGTTCAATATTTTCACAGACTCAGGGATGGCTTATTAGAGCAGAAACTCTTGCAGGAAATGGTAAAAGAGCTTTTAAGTACTATGAAGAGAATAACCCGGTAAATATGAATGATAAGGCTGAAATCAGACAATCAGAACCATATATCCACTGTCAGTTTACGGAGGGAAAAGACAGTCCATTCCATGGAAGGGCTAATGTTCACTGGCTTACAGGTACAGCTTCCACAATGCAGGTTGCGGCTGTTGAAGGGATACTTGGATTACAACCGGATTATGATGGACTGAGAATAGATCCCTGTATTCCTTCTGAATGGAAGGAATTTTACATAGAGAGAATTTTCAGGTGTAAAAGGCTAAAAATTACAGTAAAAAATCCTCTTGGTGTGGAGAAAGGAGTTAAGTCTATTGTTTTAAATGGTAAAGAATTCAGCGGGAATTTAATTTTAGAAAGAGAAATGAAAGATGATAATGAAGTAGTTGTTTACATGGGGTAAGAGAAATGAAAGAGTTTTTTCTTGATTCAAGCGATGGAAAAAAACTCCACTGTGTTCTATGGGAATGTAAAAATCCTGTTGCAATTCTTCAAATCTCTCATGGAATGATGGAATATGTAGAAAGATATGGTGAATTTGCTAATTTTTTAAATGAAAATAATATTGTTGTATTGGGTAATGACCATAGAGGCCATGGTAAAACCGCTGAATCAAAGGAAAAACTTGGTATAACAGATAAAAAGGATACATATGAAAAAATGATAGATGATCTTACGATTGTTACAAACTATGCAAGAAAAAATTATCCAGGACTTCCAGTTATTCTCTTTGGACATAGTTTTGGGTCTTTTCTTGCTCAGGGATACATCTCTAAATATGGAAAGCTTATAGATGGTGTTATTCTTTCGGGAACATCAGGTAAAATGGGTGTTAAAAATCTTTTAGGGCTTTTTGTCTCAGGCATTTTTTCTATGATTTTTGGTAGCCGGCATAAAAGCAAAATTTTAAACTATCTGGTTTTTGCTCCCTATAATAAATATTTTAAGCCAAACAGGACAAAGATTGACTGGCTTTGCTCTGTTGAGATTGAAGTGGACAGGTATATTGAGGATGAATACTGTGGTAAAGTTTGTTCTGTGGGATTTTTCTATAATATTTTTAAGTGTTTAAGTTTTATTCACAGTGAGAAAGCTCTTAGTTTGATTAGAAAAGATTTGCCAATTCTATTAATTGAAGGAGAGAAGGATCCTGTTGGAGGATTTTTAAAAAATATCAGTTGGCTGGTAAAAGAGTATGTTAAAAGAGGAATTAATTTTATATCTGTCAGGATTTATAGTGAATGCAGGCATGAATGCTTAAACGAAAAGAATAAAATTCAGGTTTACAATGATATTTTAAACTGGATTAAACAAGTGATTGGCAAATGAAGCTTTATTCGAGAGCTAAAATAAACCTTTTTCTTGATATTGTTGGTCAGGATCCTTTAGATGGTTATCATTATATAGATAGTCTTTTTCAGGAGATTACCCTTTGTGATGTTATCGATATGAATAAGGCCAGTGAAGATATAGTGGAGTTTGAGCCAGATAGTGAATTGAATAAAAATTCAACTGTTCATAAAGCTTTAAAATTGTTTAAGGAAAGGTTTGGTATTAAGACCTGTTATAGTATAAAAGTAAAGAAAAATATCCCGATCGGTTCAGGACTTGGTGGTGGAAGTTCTAATGCCGCAACAGTTTTGAGGTTTCTGGCAAAAGAGTATAGAGTGCCTTTTGATGATCTACTTGAGATAGCAAAAAATATAGGAAGTGATGTCCCTTTTTTTCTTTATGGTGGGCTTTGCAGGGTTTCTGGCAAGGGAGAACTTGTTAGAAAACTTAGTCATAAGCTTAAAAATGTTTATTTTTTGATTATCTGTCCTGATATTTTTATTTCCACAAAAGAGGCATATTCACTGATTAAAGATAAAAATTCAGTTCTTACTTTTCCAGATTTAGAAAATATTTCCCTTATAACTATTGATTTTCTTAAGAAAATAGTGTATAATAAATTTCAGAAAATTATATTTAATAATTTTAGTTCTCTTGGAATTTTATACGAAAATTTAAAAAAGCATTTGAAGGCCGAGATTATTTTTATGAGCGGGAGTGGTAGCTCCCTTGTTGCTGTATATGACAACAGGCTTAAAAGAATGAAGGATTTTTTATATTTAAAAAGACAGAAGTGTTTTAAAGTTTTTATGGCAAAGCCTTTTTATTCTGTAAGTTGAGACTTTATGAAAACTCAATATTTTTCTTGTTAGATAGATTGACAGGGGATGAGAACCCTTAATTTTCAAGTACCCCAAGATGGACTTTAATTTAATAAAGAAGCTACAAGTGGTTGTTTAATTTCTTCAGGAGGATAAACATTATGGAAATTACTGACATCAGAATTAAGAAGGTGCAGGGTGAGAACAAGCTTAAAGCTTATGCATCTGTAACCTTTGACAACAGCTTTGTGATTCACAACATCAAGGTGATTCAGGGTAGCAATGGTCCATTTATTGCAATGCCATCGAGGAAGACAAGAAATGGAGAGGTAAAGGATATTGCTCATCCTATTAATTCTCAGTTTAGAGAAAAGATGCAGAATGCTATTTTAGAAGCATATCAGTCGGAATAGCAGCTTCAATTATTTTTTTAGCTTGTTTTTGTGGCTTCTTTGTTTTTTGAATTTTGGGGTGTCGCCAAGTGGTAAGGCAGCGGGTTTTGGTCCCGCCATTCGAGGGTTCGAATCCTTCCACCCCAGTGGTTTTATTTTATTTATTTATAAGGGAGAAATTTTTGTGCCAACAAGTAATTTATGTCTTATTTCTGGAAGATCAAATCCTGATTTGAGTAAGAAGATAGCTGATTTTATTGGTGTTAGTTTGACAGATATAGTTATTACTGATTTTCTTGATGGCGAAATTTTTGTTAGGATTAATGAAAATGTAAGAGGCAAGGATGTTTTTGTTATTCAATCAACATCCAATCCGGGATATAAGTACTTACTGGAACTTTTGATAATAGTTGATGCTTTAAAGAGGGCTTCTGCAGAAAGAATTACTGCTGTTATACCGTATTTTGGTTATGCAAGGCAGGACAGAAAAGCTGAACCGAGAGTACCTATTACCGCAAAGTTAATTGCAAATTTATTAACTGTTGCCGGGGTAAACAGGGTTCTCTCAATGGATTTGCATGCGGCACAAATCCAGGGTTTTTTTGACATCCCTGTAGATCATCTTTATGCAGTACCTGTTTTTTTAAATACACTTCGGGGGATAAACCCTGATGAATATGTAGTGGTGTCTCCTGATGCAGGGGGTGTGGAAAGATCAAGATACTTTGCAAAGCAGATAAATGTAAATATGGCTATTCTTGACAAGAGAAGAGAGAAAAAGAATGAGGCAGAGGTTGTTCATTTGATTGGTAATGTAGAGGGTAAAAAAGCCCTTGTAATAGATGATATGATCGATACAGCTGGTACAATCTGTCAGGCAGCAGAAATTATAAAACGAAATGGTGCGAAAGAAGTAATTGTTTATTCTTCTCATGCTGTATTTTCTGGGAATGCTCCAGAAAGGCTTGCTGCTTCGGTTATAGATAAGATTTATGTTACAGATACAATACCTGTTAGTGAAGAAAAGAAGAAAATTATTGGAAATAAACTTGAGGTTTTAACTGTAAGTGAACTTTTTGGTCAGGCGATTGAAAGAATTCATCTAAACCATTCTGTAAGTTCTTTATTTGTTTGGGAAAGAAAGGTTTAGGAAATAGATTATTTGGGAGGAATTATGTCAGGAACAGAGATAACATTAAAAGCTGAAGTAAGAGAGGGTGTAGGAACTTCTTATTGTCAGAAATTAAGGGAAAATAAAAAACTTCCCTGTGTTCTTTATGGCCCTGAACTCAAGGAGAATGTTTATCTTTTCATTGATTATAACGAGTTTGAAAGGTTTTTCAATGAGTTCGGGAAGCACCATGTTTTAAAATTGGTGGTTGGGAAAAAGTCTTATAAAGTGATTATAAAAGATTATAAAATTCATCCTATAACAAGGAAGTTTTTGCATGTAGATTTTTATGCTATTGCTCCTAAGAAGCCTTTTATTACAGAAGTTCCTGTAAAGTATGTTGGAACACCTGTAGGTGTAAAGGAAGGAGGGGGACTTTATATATTTGCCAAGAAGCTTAAAATAATGGTTGAACCTGAAAAATTGCCAGATTTTATTGAGGTTGATATATCTAATCTCAAAATTGGGCAATATTTGATAGTGAGAGATTTGCCAAGAGAGAATTATAAGATATTAACCTATGAGGGAACTACTCTTGTGGAGGTAAAATAAATTTTCCACCAGGGGGTACTAATTGAAATTAGTTGTAGGACTGGGAAATCCAGGAGAAGCTTACGAGCGCACAAGGCACAACCTGGGTTTTATGGTGCTTGATCACCTTGCAGCAAGACATGGTACAGCGGTCGATATAAAGAAGAAAAAGTCGATGATAGGAAGGTTTAAGCTTGGAAAGGAAAGAGTGATTTTGCTTAAACCTCAAACTTTTGTAAACTTAAGCGGAGAAGCTGTGCTTTATATGGCAAGCTTTTTACGGGTTATGCCTGAAAATATTATAGTGGTATGTGATGATATAAACCTTCCTCCTGGAAAAATAAGGGTTAGAAAGTATGGTTCAAGTGGTGGTCATAATGGAGTGAAATCTCTAATTCAATTTTTGAGATCTGACAATTTTCCCAGAATAAGAATAGGAATTGGAATGCCTCCAGAAGGTGTTTCACTTGAAGATTTTGTTCTTGGTGAGTTTACTCCTGAAGAAATGCAATTAATTCAGCCAGCGATAGAGAAAGCATGCGATGCTATTGAATTAATTGTTCAGGGAGAAATTGAAAAAGCGATGAATCTATATAATGAATGATTTAGAATTAAAAAATAATCTGTTGGAAAAAGTTGAGACAACCTTTCTTAAAACCATCGAAAGATTTTCTCTTTTGAGTAAGGGAGATAAGGTTTTAATAGCCCTTTCGGGTGGAGCTGATTCTGTTTTACTTGCATATCTTTTGAAAAAATATAAGGATAATTCTCAAGTTTCTTTATTTGCCTGCCATTTAAACCATTCTTTACGGGGAAATGAAAGCTTAAGAGATGAAGTTTTTTCAAGGAATTTTGCAAGACTACTTGGTATTGATTTTGTTTCAAAAACAGTTGATGTTAAAAGTTTTGCAATGGAAAAGAAACTTTCTATCGAAGAGGCAGCAAGAAAGGTCAGGTACGAGTTTTTTGAAGAGGTAATGAGAGAAAAAAACTTAAATAAACTGGCAATAGCACACAATCTTGATGACCTTTTTGAAACAATGCTTTACAGATTGTTAAAAGGAACGGGAGTAAGTGGCCTTATTGGTATTCCAGTAAAGAGATTTTTTTATAATACTTCAACTGAAATAATAAGGCCTTTACTTTTTATTACAAAAGAAAGTATAGTTTCTTATCTAAAACTTAATAATATTGATTTTGTTTTTGATAGTTCTAATGAAGATATAAAGTTCTCAAGAAATTTTTTAAGGAAAAATATAGTGCCTTTGTTTGAGAAAAGATTTCCATTCTTTAAAGAAAGAATTGTAAGTTTATACAATATCTTATGGGATGAGGAGAATTTCTGGCTGGCAGAGCTTTCTAAATATGATAAGTTTGTCGTGAAGGAGGGTGGTGATTTCAAGATATTGAAAGAATTTTTTAAGCTTGATATTTCTCTACCTTTAAAAAGAAGGATGATAAGAAATGTTATAAACAATAAGATGGGAATTAATGCTTACCTGTCCTTTGATACTGTTGATAAAATTATATTTTCTTTAAAGGATGAAGGTAGTAGAGTTCTTTACTTCTCAAAAAAAATAAAAATTTATTCAAATTATGGAGATCTTGTTTTTTCTCTTCCAGATGAAAATCAGAAAGATGAGAATACTATACTACTCTGTGAAAAGCGATTTGCTTTTAATGGTTTTGAATTTCAATTTGATATTCTGTCTTTTGAAGAAGTTAAAAATTTAAATTTTAAAAGCACACCAGTCTGTTTGTATTTTGACGCCACAGGAAGTTTGAAATTTTACTTGCGTTTCTATCAGAATGGGGATAGGATATATATTGATCAAAATAAAACTAAAAAACTGAGTGATATATTTGTTGATTACAAGGTGCCACGATTCAAAAGAAAGAACACAATCGTAGTATTTGATGAAAATAACAGTATTGTGGGTTTTATTTTACCATTTGTTTTAAGCAGGGTTTCAAAGCTTTTTTATGTAAATGAAAATACAAAAAAAGTAGGAATGCTTAAAATATGTGGATAATCTTAATTGTTTTTTTGGTGATTTTTTCGTGTAGCAGGACATACAAACAGAGTCCGGAAAGAATTATTTACACCAATGAAGTGGTGGAAATAAAAGGAAAGGATGCAGGACTTCCCGAATACTTAAAAAATGTTTATGTCAGCATGGAAAATGAAACTATCTACGATAGAGAATTTTTTTATCCTTTTATGGTGAAGTTAGAGTTTTATATTTCCTCTTATGCATTAAAATTTGAAAGAGAGGATGGGGCAAACTTTGCAAAACTTAAGGGGAGAATAAAAAGTATTGTTGTAAGTGAAAGGTATGAGATTACAAATACTCCTCATAAGTTTTATACCCTGAAAATAGTTTATTCACTTTTAGATGAGAAAAATGAATTTTTACAGAAGGATAAAGAAATAAATGAATACTTGCTTGTTCTGAATACGAATCAGTATGATTTAGAGAGTTCGCTGAATAAGCTTGCAGATATTTCTGCGCGACATTTAAGTGAGGCAATAAAGTTTGGATGGCAATCTGATTTCACAAAGACTGATAAAGAGTTTTTTACTTTAGGGGCTATAAAAAGTGAAACCAATAACATTACTAACAGGGAAAAATGATATCTTAAAGGATGAATATCTTAAGAATTTGCTTGCTTCATTTTCTGAGGATGAAATTTTTAAGTATTACCTTGATGAAGTAGAAGTTTCAACTATATTTGCAGAGATTGAAGGTGGTTCTCTTTTTAACCAGAGAATAGTTATTATCTTAAAAAATTTTTCGCTGGCAAAGGAATCTGTAAAAAAAGAAGTTTTAAAAAGACTTGAGGAATTTGCAATTCATCCCTACGACTTTTGTTTTATTATTCTTCTTACTGATGAAGATGAAATTTTTCTTTCTGGTGAAAATGTGGAGATTGTAGAGTTTAAGAGGGCTTTTCGAAAGGATGTAATTTTCTATGCGAAAGCTAAACTCAGGGAAGCTAATATAAGCTATGAAGATGATGTTGTGGAATATCTTGTAGATCTTGCGATGGAAAATATGGAATATGTCCAGAAAATGCTGGAAATAATAATTAATTATGGAAAAGATAAACTTTCAATTGAGGATCTTGAAAACCTCTTTACAAGAGTAGGGGAAAGCAGTGTGTTTGATTTTATAGACAGTGTATTTAGAAAAGAAGTAAAAAGAGCTTATCAGTCATTGTGTGATTTGAAAGAGAAGGGGGAAACAATAACTCAGGTAAATTATCTTCTTTATCGTATGGCAAAACTTATGTGGAATTATCTGTCCACAAAGAATGAGAAAGTATTAACAGAAAAATTTAAAGTAAAATATTTTGAACTTCAGAAAATAAAAAATTATTCAAAGTTTATCGATCTGAAATTCTTAAGTCGGGTGTTTGAACTTACTAAAGAAGTGGAAATAAAGTCTAAAACTATGACTTCTGATTTTGCCTATCTTGAATTAGAAAAGTTTGTTCTTGCTATGTAAGAAGTTTTTCTATTTTCTTAATCTTTTCTCTATTCTACCGAAAAAATAAAAAGAAACATAAAAAACTGGAGAAAAAAATGGAGAATATTTTAATTAATATTTCTAAAAATGAATTTTCTCCTGAAATTAAAAGTTCGGAAACTTCAAGGAAAACAAGGACTCTACAGGCTGGTGAGGAAAATTCCTTTCAAAAAGTTATGCAAAATATAAGAAAAGAAGATGAAGCAAAAGAAAGACAGAAATTTATTGAAAAGATTGATGAAAAAATCCAGTCTATTGAAGAAAAGTTAAATAAAATTATCTCTGAAAGCCCTGCTGAATTTCCAGAAGCTGCATTTAATCTAAAATTGTTTCTAAAGGAATTAAAGGAAATTTTAAATTACGTTAAAGAGCATTTTAATTCACTGGAAAATGGTAACTTAACTGATTTGAATAATATTTTACTGTCTTTTGATAAATTTCTTTCTTTTGTCTTAAGTCTTGTTGAGAAAAAGGATTTTTCAGGTTTAAAAAAGATAATTTCTGGAAATGAGAATCTTTCTCTTGAGAACTTTAAAAAGGAAATTAATAGAGTTTTAAGTTCAGAAAATAATGAGAAGGTAAAAGATTTGTCAAAGACACCTGTAAAAGGAATGCAATTTTCAAATGTTGAGGTGATTGAGAAAAATTCCTCTAAGTCAGAGGTGGCAGGTGAAGTAAAGAAAAACTCTAATTTTTTCATAGAGAAAGAAAATAAGAATACTCAGGCTCTTGAAAAAGATAATGTTAAGGTAACTTTTAAAAAGGAAATAGATTTTATTAAAGATTTTTCAGCTAATAGCGATACAAAGAAAATTGACACCACAGCAAATGTGGCAGTCAAAAATTATCATCTTTCTTCTTCTGTTTTTTCTAAAGTAGATTTAGCTAAACTTTTTTCTGAAATCTCTGGCAGGGCTTTTGTAGTTTTGAAAGAAGGTAAAAGTGAACTTAGAATGCAGCTTTTCCCGCCAGAACTTGGAAGAATGAATATGAAGTTTGTGCTTGAAGATGGACAGCTTACAGGAAAAATTGTTGTTTCGACAAAAGAGGCATTTATGCTTTTTGATCAAAACAAGGATAACCTTGCCAATGCACTTAGTCAGGCAGGGGTTGAACTTGGGAAAATAGATGTGATGCTTGGTGATTTTGAATCTGGAAATAATAATGGGTTTGAGAGTGATGAAAAAACAAGCTTCTATTTCGGGAATACAGGTAATTCTCTTGAGCTTGAAACTGTTGAAAGAGAATATGAGGAAAAACTTTTGCACTCACTTTATGATGGGTTGATAAATTATTTAGTATAAAAGGAGGAAAAAGTGGAAATAAATACGGTAATGTCACCAAAAGAGTTAAATGAGCTTAATTATAAGGTGGATGCTTTTAACAAGGAATTAAAGGAAAAACAAAAGATTGTCAGTAAAGGAACGCTGGAAGAAGCTGATTTTTTGAAGTTACTTATTACACAGCTGAAAACCCAGGATCCAACTAAACCTATAGAGGATAAAGAGTTTATAACTCAAATGGCACAATTTACATCACTAAAACAGATGAATCAGGTAAGTGAAAGTATGAAAAGTCTTATAAAAGAATTTGCCTTTACCAAAGCATTGGGACTTGTTAATAAGGTAGTTTTCTGGATTGATGATCTTGGAAATAACTACAGTGGGGTTGTCGAAAGTATAAAGGTTAAGGCTGGAGAGACATTTCTTGTTGTCGATGGAAAGGAAATTCCTCCAGCTGTGATAACCGAGGTAAGGGATAAAATTTCAGGTGAGAAAGAAGCAGTTTCAAAGGTCAGTGATTCCTATAATGAAAGCAGTAATAATTTAAAAGAAAGCAATGTTAGCTTTATAGATGAGTATAAGTTCAGTAGATTTTAATTTTAAGGAGTGGGCCTATGATGCGTTCATTATATTCAGCAGTTTCTGGTTTACAGAACCATCAGACAAGAATGGATGTTATTGGTAACAATGTAGCAAACGTTAACACAACAGGATTTAAAAAAGGAAGAGTGACATTTCAGGATATTCTTTCCCAGACACTTACCGGTGCAGCAAAACCAACAGATGAGAGAGGTGGTTTAAACCCGAAGCAGGTTGGACTTGGTATGACTATTGCTTCGATTGATACATTGATGAATCAGGGAAGTTTGCAGGTAACAGGTAAAAATACAGACCTTGCAATTACAGGTGAGGGATTTTTTATAATGAAGCTTGGCGAAAGGACATTTTATACCAGAAATGGAAACTTCCTTGTTGATAGAGATGGGCTGCTTGTAAATGCCAATGGGCTTAAGGTTCAGGGGTGGAATGCCATAACTTTACCTAATGGTGAAAGAATAATAAACACCTCTGCCCCACTCGAAGATATCAGAATACCATTGATGGAAAAGCTGGAACCAAAGGAAACCACAATAGTAAGGGTGAAGAGTAACTTGAATTTTGATACTCCTATTCTTGGCCCCAATCCTACTGAGGAGGAATTGATAAAAAACACTCATTCCACAAGTATTGATATTTTCGACAGATATGGAAACAAGCACAGGATGGTTTTAAACTTTAGAAGGGAAGCTTTAAACAGATGGAGAATGAGAGTTACTATAGATGGTATTGCTACTGAAACTATAAGGGTAAATATAGGTGGTGCAAAGGCTGATACAAATAATGAATTGATTTTGAATTTTAACACAAATGGAACAATTGCTTCTTTACAGGAAGCGGCAGGTGCAAATCCTCAGAATCTAACTCAGGGTGCTATGATAGCAAATATCGTCTATACACTTCCCGATGGAGAGACAAGGAATTTCAACCTCGATCTTGGAACAGCCGGTCAGGTAAAGGATTCTGTTACACAGTTCAGTTCTCCTACTACTACAAGGGCATATTTTCAGGATGGATATGATATGGGTTATCTTGAATCATTTAAAATTGATGATTCTGGAACTATAACCGGGAATTACTCCAATGGTGAAATCAGGATACTTGGTCAGATAGCACTCGCAGCTTTTGTAAACCCGATGGGTCTAATTAAAGAAGGAGAAACATTATTTTCTGAATCCAACAACTCCGGTATGCCAAATGTTGGCCAGGCAGGAACGCAGGGAAGGGGAAAAATTAATGCTGGTACGCTTGAAATGTCAAACGTTGATCTTTCAGAAACCTTTACGGATATGATTGTAACTGAAAGAGGTTTCCAGGCTAATTCAAGGGTTGTAACAACGAGTGATGATATGTTAAGAGAAATACTTAATCTGAAGAGATAATAGATTTCTTTTAGTTAAAAAGGGTGTCAATAGTTAAGACTTTTGACACCTTTTTTTTATTTCGTCTGACTTTGACACTAGTTTTACTTTCAATATTTTTTTGCATTTTGTAAGAATTCTTTAATTTTCACTTTCTATTTTTGAGTTGTTTCCAACATTTGTTCCCATAAAGCCTGGCAAAAGGCAGGTAATATTACTTAACTTAAAGTGTTGACATAAATTTTATTAAGTTATATAATATCTATGCACTATGGTGCATAAATATTATAAATAGGAGTTTGTTATGAAAGCAAAAGTGAGGATATTTATTGGATTGGTGTTGTTAATGCTAAACACAGCTTTTTATGGTGCTACAAAGAAAATATCTGATACTATAATTTTGACCAGCCCATCTTTTACAAATTTTAACTCTGCAAAGCTTCCACTTTCAATGGAACTTAATTTCTGGAATATTGAGAGTTATGAAGGAAAAACTTTTTTGAAGTTTTCTAAGAAAACTGATAGTATTGAATTTTATGCAGAACTGAGTAATGTAAAACAGAAAAATCCTGGCGGCTGGGTATTAGGTTATCCAGAGGTTTTTTATGGTTTTAAACCGTGGTTGTCAAATGGGATATCGGCAAAGATTTGGCCATTGCCATGTAAAATTTCAGAACTTCAGGATGTATATTTTGGATTTGATTACGAAGTCTGGTATGAAAATAATCTCCCAGTCAATCTTGCAATGGAAACATGGGTAACAAAAGAAAAGTATCCAGGTATGGTTAAGGAAGGAGAGGTAGAAATAATGGTCTGGCTTTACTGCAACATTTTAAATCCTGCTGGTTTTAAAGTTGATAGTGTAGAAATTCCAATTGTCATAAATGGGGAAGAAAAAACTCTAACCTGGGAAGTATGGTTTTCAAAAATGAACTGGGATTATATAGCTTTCAAGCCGAATGTACTCAATCAGAAGGCAAAGGTGGAAATTCCTGTAAAACCTTTTGTAGAAAAAGCAAGAGAAGTAATCTCAAAATATTCTGAGAGAGTTAAGGTTGAAGATTTTGATAATATGTTTTTTGAGGTGTGGGAAACAGGTACAGAATTTGGAGATCCAAACACCACAAGTTTAAAGATGGGATACAGGTTTTCTGACTTTAATATAAAAAAGAGAAAATAGGGAGATAAGGCAGTGCTGGCTTGCCAGTACTGCCTGCTACCGCTAAAGGCCGTTCCCGCTTGTGGGGTAAAAGCTACGGCGATTTTTCTGTAGCTTTTTTCACAATCGGGCGGAACTCCACCTCCTGTGGTCGGTAGTCCAATCGCAAACCTAAATTTTATCAGCCCAGCACTGCCTTTTTAATACTTACATTTCTTTAGATTAATTTACATCTTTAATAACTTAATTTTATCCTTTTTTTTATCCTTAAATGTGCTGGGTTCCCACTGATAAAATTTAGGTTTGCTCATTAGTAAGAGCAACAAGCCGCCCTCAACGGACACATCCTGTGTCCTTAGTAAAGCAGGGAGTAAAAGCTACAGAAAAATCGCCGTAGCTTATTAATGTAGTATACAAGCGGGGACTATTAGTGGGGAGAATAAAAATTAAAATATAGGAGAGTTGCTGACTTGTAGTCAGCAACTCTCGCTAATGCAAAAGCTGTCCCAGCTGGATTGTTTTAGGTGCGAAAACTCCTTTGCAAGAGGCGGAGTAAAAATCAGCAAAAACTTGACATCCTGTCTTCGGTAGATTAAATCACTTTAACAGATTTTATCAGCCCATCCTGAAAACAAGAAGTGGCGCTGGCAATGCCAGCACCACCGCTACCGCTAAAAACCCCAGCTGTGTAAGGTAACGAGTTTTACAGCCAGTAGCTTTTCGCTTTTAAGTCTCGCTCAAGGAGTAAAGCACGAAAAATCTACCCTCGCACATTCAACATCCTGTTTCAGGTGCTCGGGACAAAATGCCTCCTGCATTTTTTAGCTCAAATATCGGGTAAAATTTTTCTGTAAGCAACAATCGCTTCGACATGCTGCGAAAAGCTACTGGCTGTAAATCCCTTTTATTTTGCTATTTGCCAACGCTTGCTTGTCAAGTGCTAATTCACAACTTTTACCAATAATTGACTTTTTTCATTTCTAAATTTAGAATAAAAAGATTAAATATACAATGGAGGTAAATTATGTCAACTATAATTGATATTCAGGCAAGGGAAATTTTTGATTCAAGGGGCAATCCTACAGTTGAAGTAGATGTGATACTTGAAGATGGCACAATGGGTAGAGCAGCTGTACCAAGTGGTGCATCCACCGGGGAAAGAGAAGCAGTAGAACTTAGAGACGGTGACAAGAAAAGGCTTGGTGGAAAAGGTGTTCTTAAAGCTGTGGAAAATGTAAATGAAACAATTGCTGAGGAAATTGTGGGGATGGATGTATTAAATCAGGTGGAGATTGACACAACACTTATAGAACTTGATGGAACTCCGAATAAGGAAAAGCTTGGTGCCAATGCTATACTTGGTGTTTCACTTGCAGTTGCAAAGGCTGCTGCAAATTATCTTGGGTTACCACTTTACAGATACATTGGTGGCACAAATGCAAAGGTAATGCCAATTCCTATGGCAAATGTGTTAAATGGTGGTAAGCATGCTGATAACACTGTAGACCTTCAGGAATTTATGATAATGCCTGTTGGAGCACCATCTTTTAAAGATGCTATAGTTTATCTTGCTGAAACCTTCCATGCTTTAAAGTCAATCTTAAAAGAGAAAGGTTACAGTACTGCAGTTGGTGATGAGGGAGGTTTTGCTCCAAACCTTAAATCAAACGAAGAACCACTTGAATTGCTTGTTAAGGCAATAGAAAAGGCTGGTTATGAGCCGGGAAAAGATATTTATATTGCTTTAGATCCAGCAGCGAGCGAATTGTGGAGTGAAGCAGAAAAGGATGGAAAGAAGGGATATAAATTCTGGAAATCTACAGGGCAGATACTTACATCTGACCAGATGGTGGAATTTTATGAGAAGCTTGTTTCTGCATATCCTATTATTTCCCTTGAAGATGGACTTGGCGAAAACGACTGGGAAGGATGGAAAATCCTTACTGAAAGACTTGGTAAGAAGATTCAGCTTGTCGGGGATGACATATTTGTAACAAATCCAAAAATCTTGAAAGAAGGAATACAGAAAGGCATTGCGAATTCAATTCTGATAAAACTCAACCAGATAGGTACACTTACTGAAACTATTGATGCTGTGGAAATGGCAAAGCAGGCAAATTACACTGCTGTTGTTTCCCATAGAAGTGGAGAAACTGAAGATACTACAATTGCAGATTTTGTAGTTGCCCTGAATGTTGGTCAGATTAAGACAGGTTCAATGTCAAGAACTGATAGAATTGCAAAGTATAACCAGCTTTTAAGAATTGAAGAAGAGCTCGGTGATAATGCAAAATTCCCTGGTTTATCAGCATTTTACAACATATACAAATAATGAGATTGTAGTTTTCTAATCCTTAATAAATATCTATGGGCTGTCTTGAAATATTACAGGATTTTTAGACAGCCCTAAATTTTTTAATCTATTTCGGCGGGAATATTTATGTTTGATCCCATCCTTTCTAACCTTAATGAAAAACAGAAAGAAGCCGTAATGTATACAGAAGGCGCTCTTCTTGTTCTTGCAGGTGCTGGTTCAGGTAAAACAAGGGTAATAACACACAGGTTTGCCTACATAATAAGAGAGAAAAAAGTAAGCCCATTTAACATTCTTGCGGTTACTTTTACAAACAAAGCAGCTTTGGAAATGAAAACTAGAATTTCAAACCTGCTGGGCTATGATGTTTCAAACATATGGGTTAGAACCTTCCATTCTACCGGACTTTTGATATTAAGGCAGAATTCTGGATATATCGATTATCCAAAGGATTTTGTAGTTTACGATGATGTGGATTCTAAAGCAATTGTAAAAAGTATTCTTGCAGAAATGAATCTGAGTGCAGAAAAATTTTCACCAGCAACTATTGCTGAAAGAATATCATGGCTTAAGGATAGAATGATATCTCCTGATGATTTTTATTCAGAGATAAAAGGACAGTATGATAATGTAGTTTATGAAGTTTATATTGAATATGAAAAGAAACTCAAAAAGAATAAAGCTGTAGACTATTCTGATCTAATAAATCTTCCTGTAAAGATGTTTAAAGAATATCCTGAAATTTTAAAGAAGTATCAAAAGTTATGGCAGTATATAATGGTGGATGAATTTCAGGATACCAATCGCTCCCAGTATGAATTTTTAAAGCTTGTTGGTGATGCTCATAAAAATATCTGTGTGGTTGGTGATGATGACCAGTCAATCTATGGCTGGAGAGGAGCTGATGTAAACAATATTTATGATTTTAAAGAAAGGTATAACGCAAAAATCATTCCACTTGACCAGAACTATCGTTCTACTCCTTTAATTCTTGAAGCGGCAAACAGCATTGTAAAGAAAATTCATGGAAGGATGCAAAAAAAACTCTGGACACAGCAGAAGAGTGGAGAAAAAATAAAGATATTCAATTCTTTTACAGAAAAAGAAGAGGCGCGCTGGGTTGTTTCAGAGATAGAAACTCTGCTTGGAAAATATGATTATAAAGATTTTGCCATATTTTACAGAACTAATGCACAATCAAGAATATTTGAAGAAGAACTTCTATTTAAAAATATTCCTTACAGGGTGTTCGGGGGACAGAAATTTTACTCAAGAAAAGAGATAAAGGATGTACTTGCTTATATAAAGCTTACGGTAAATCCAGAAGACTGGTTTTCTTTTGAAAGAATCGTTGATGTTCCAAAAAGAGGAATTGGAGAAGCTACATTAAAGAAGATAAGAAAGCTTTATGAAGAGGAAAACATTCCCATACTTGAAATACTTTTCTATCCGGAACATATTGAAAGGTTAAACAAAGTAGTTGCAGATTCACTGAAAGAACTTGGTATGATAATTAAAGAACTCAACGAGGAAAAAGAAAATATAAGCCCTACAAACTTTGTAAAGATCCTTTTAGACAGCATTAATTATAAAGATTATCTACTTCAGTATGAAGAAAATGGTAAAGAGAGATGGGAAAACGTAGAAGAACTTATAAACTCGATAAAGATCTATGAACAGTCAAATCCCCATGCTACTATAGTAGACTATATTTCTGATATAACATTACAGACGAGTGCAGATGAGATAGGAACAGAAGAAGAAAGAAACTATATTTCACTTATGACAATACATAATGCCAAGGGACTTGAGTTTCCAGTAGTTTTTATAACTGGTGCGGTGGATGGTTTAATACCTCATAGTTCAGCAGCTGAAATGGACGAGGAAAGAAGACTTTTTTATGTTGCCATTACCAGGGCAAAAGAAAAACTTTATATTACATTTTCCAGAAAAAGGCTTTCCTATGGTATAGAGAAATTTGCTACACCTTCACCCTTTCTTTTCGACATACCAGAGGAGTGTATTGAAGAGATACCAGTTTACTATAATTACTTATCAAAAGGAAAAGATTTTGATTTTGAAGAAGAAACAGAAGAAAACGATATCAACACATATAATTATGATAAAGTCAGTGATTTCAGTTCCTTAAAAAAGGGAATGAAAATTTTTCACAATAGCTTTGGAGTAGGGGAAATAGCATATATTTCGGATAATATTCTAAAGGTAAACTTTAAGGATTATGGTTCACAGATCATTACAAAAACAAATCTTTCAAGTATAAGGATTATCGAATAAATGAAAATCAAAAAACTCTTTTTTAGAAAGGAATTTATCGATTCTACAATTGTTACCTTTTCCAATTTTTTTGTTGGAATTGTGAATTTTTTATTTCACATTTTAATGCAAAGACTTCTTGGTCCGGAGAAGTATGGAATAGTTTATCCACTTATAGTTCTCTCTCTCTTTGTAGGGCTTATTCCATCAACCTTCCAGTTTATATTTACAAAAGATCTTTCCATTATGTTAAAAGAAGATAAATCTCCATTTCTTTACATAAAAAATAGCTTTATTTTTTCCTCGATTACGCTTTTTGTTATTTTTATTATTTTACAATCACTTTTTCCTCTTCTAAAAAGTGCATTTCATCTTGATAGTTATATAGACTTATACTACATTATATTGATGAATTTTTTTTCTTTTTTTTCCGTTATTTTCCTTTCTTTTCTGCAGGCAAGAGAAAATTTCATTTTTTACTCATTAAGTTCAGTTTTACCTGTGGTTGTAAAACTCCTATGTGGAGTGGTGATAGTTTATTTTACAAAAAACTACCTTGGGGTTATGATGGCATTTGTAATCTCAAATCTTTTTGGTTTACTTGTGCTTGGTGGTGAATTCATTCTTGCAAAAAATAGGTACGACACAAGAAAGACAAAAGAAATTTTTACTCCCGGGGAGTTTTTAAAAAATTTCTTTATAACCTTTCCCGCTGTAAGCGGATTTATTATTCTCTCGAATATAGATTCAATATTAGTGAGAATAGTTCTTCCCCAGCAATCAGGAGTTTATTCTTCCGTAAGTGTTATTGGCAAAGCTTCTTTTTATGTTGCTATTTCAGTCTCAACGGTTTTCTTACCTCTGCTTTCAAAATCAAAAGATTTAAAAAGGTCCAACAGGCTTGCCCTTATCTTCTTATCAATTTTTTTAGCCGGGTTTACAGCAGTTGCCTTTTTAATTAGCCCTTTTCTCTCTTCTTATATTCTTAAGAACCAGTTTGCAGGAATGGAAAAATTACTTCCTTACTATACACTTTTGTATTTGCCATATGCATATATTACCTATCTTGTAAACTACTATGTTTTAGCCAGAAAGAAAATCTATGAAATTTCAGTATTTATAGCAATTGTTTTGCAATCCTTTGCTATAATCTTTTTTGCAAAAAACCTTTTTGATGTGATAAATATTGTTGGTTTGACAGGTTTTGCTGTTCTTATAAGTCTGATTGTTGAAACAAAGTTAACAAGGTTAGAAGTTTTAAAATAAAACTACTTCATACTTTTTTACAAGTCTTACAGGCGCATAGCTGAGTTTTGCCTTTCTTAAACCTTCTATTCCCATATCCTGTTCTCTATTTACAAACCTGTAGTGTGGATATACCTCATTTAAAACAAATTGATTGTTTATAATTTGATAACTTCCAGTATATGAGACATTGGCTTTTTCAAAGTGAATGACAAAGGTGTTTTTATCCAGCGGCTCTCCAAACTCGAAAGCAACTATTTTTCCTTCCACCTCTATTAAGCCACCCTTAACATTTAGAAATTCATAATTTTCCATAAATTTTTTAAAAGCAGTAAATTCTTCCATAGCAAGATGATCAAGTGATTTTGTAGCCAGCCAGTTTTCAAAAAGCATTAAGCATTCATTTTTATCCTTGAGCTCAAACTTTCTGTATATGAAATTATAGTTTTCCTTAAATTTTCTGATAAACCATCGTTTTCCATCAAGACGCCATCCTTTAAGCAAAGCAAGCTTTTCAGATTTGTAAAGGTAATCAAAATTATTCCTGTCGGGAATTATCTTTATATTCTTATTTTTTAAAAATTTGATTTGATACTCTGGTACGAAGGATATTGTTTTTATATTGTTTTTAATACCATATTCTATAAGTAAATCAAAAGTTTTGTTGCAATCACTTACACCTACTGGTGGAAAAAAATACTCTTCATTATCTTTTTTGCCAAGGAAAACAATTCCCTCAAAAATGTAAGACCATCTTATATTTTTTACATCACTCCACATAAAAAGGTTAGTAAAAGTATATTCAGAAATTTTTGGAGGGTAAATGGAAAAATAAAAATCCACAATCTTTTTATCTGAAAGCTCGATTTTTTTGAAGTTTAATATCATTTTAAAGTTTCCTCTATTATCCAGTTGATGTAATTTTTTTCAGCCTTTATAATGGGGAGAGCTACAATCTCTGGAACTTCATAAGAATGCAAGCTTTTAATTCTCTCAAATATCTTTTTAACACACTTTGATAAGGTTTTGAACTCAATTCTGTATTCATTTGAGTTTTCAATCTTTCCATTCCACCAGTAAGAACTTTTGATCTCAAAAATCTGTGCACACGCAGCAAGTCTTTTACTAAGTATAGCATTTACAATATCCAAAGCTTCTTTTTCTGTATTAGTAGTTGTTATTACTACCACAGGTTTCTTCATATTTTTCTTCCTTAATTAAAACTCTAAAGTCTATCTAAAATTTTAATCAATTATAAGACAATTGTCAAAAAGAGTTGTTTTAAAAATTTTTATCTTTTACCAATCAGGTATGTTTCTGGTAATCTTTTGCTTTTTTATTGTAATTGGTTTATAATATTTTACCTTAAAGTTTATCGGGGGAGTAAATGAAGCAGTGTTTATCGCTTGTGAAACATCCAAAGTTTAATGGAAGAAAAGGGCCTCTTTTGCTGATCATTATGGATGGAATAGGCATTGGCAAAGAATATGAGGGCAATGCAGTTTATCTTGCTAAAACACCAAACCTTGACAGACTATTTAAGTCAGAACTTTTTACAACCCTTCAGGCTCATGGAACGGCAGTAGGTCTTCCTACAGATGAAGATATGGGTAACAGTGAAGTAGGACATAATGCTTTAGGAGCTGGAAGAATTTTTGCTCAGGGGGCAAAAAGAGTAAACCTTGCAATTGAAGATGGCAGTCTTTTTGAAGGTGAGGTATGGAAAAAGCTTACCGAAAATTGTCTTAAGAATAACTCAAAATTGCACTTTATAGGGCTTTTATCTGATGGGAACGTACATTCTCATATTGATCACCTTTTTTCTTTAATAAAGAAGGCATCTGAAATCGGGATCAAAAAAGTTAGAGTACATCCTTTGCTTGATGGTAGAGATGTTCCAGAAAAGTCTGCTTTTATTTATATAGATAGACTTGAAAATTTTTTAGAAGAATACAGGAAAAAAGGTTTTGATTACAGGATTGCTTCTGGTGGTGGAAGAATGGTTACGACAATGGACAGATATTTTGCTGATTGGAACATTGTTAAAAGAGGTTATGATGCGCATGTTCATGGTATAGGAAGGCAGTTTAGAAGTGCAAGAGAGGCAGTTGAAACTTTTTATAATGAAGACCCAAAGATTACTGACCAGTATTTACCTTCTTTTGTAATTGTTCAAGATGGTAAACCTGTGGGCAAAATTGAAGATGGGGACAGTGTAATATTTTTCAATTTCAGAGGGGACAGAGCAATTGAAATAAGCATGGCATTTGAATATGATGACTTTCCTTATTTTGACAGGGGAAAAAGACCCAGAATTCTTTATGCTGGAATGATGGAATACGATGGGGATCTTCATATTCCTAAAAACTATCTTGTAAGTCCACCAATGATAGATAGAACTGTAAGTGAGTACCTCTGCGGCGAAAGAATTACTTCATTTGCAATATCAGAAACTCAAAAGTTTGGTCATGTTACATATTTCTGGAATGGTAATAAGTCAGGTTATGTAGATGAAACACTTGAAACTTACATAGAAATTCCTTCTGATAAGATTCAGTTTGATAAAGCTCCAAAGATGAAGGCTTATGAGATAACAGAAAAGGCTATTGAGCTTTTAAAGTCAGGAAAATATAAATTTGGAAGAATCAACTTTGCAAATGGAGATATGGTTGGACATACAGGAGTTCTTGAAGCAGCAATCGTTGCAGTGGAAACGGTTGATGAATGTGTGGGAAGACTTATCTCTACAGTTAATGAGCTTGGTGGTATTACAATTGTTACAGCTGATCACGGTAATGCAGATGAAATGTTTACAATAAAGAATGGGAAAAAAGAAGTAAAAACTGCACACACTTTAAATCCCGTACCTTTTGTAATAGTTGATTCTGGTTATAAAGGTGAGTACAGGATGGCAAATTTACCAAGAAAAGGCCTTACAAATGTTGCCGCCACAATATGTAACCTTTTAGGGTTTGAAAAACCAGAGGAGTATGATCCATCTTTAATAGAGTTTTTGTAAGTTTTAAACCAGGGGGAAGTTTTTAATGGGGTACCTGGTAACTGCAAGAAAATGGAGACCACAGCGATTTTCCGAAATTGTTGGACAGGAAGCACTGGTAAGGTCACTGAAGAATGCTATAATTTCAAATAAGATTCCACATGCCTTACTTTTTTCTGGAATAAGAGGAGTAGGGAAAACCACTACTGCAAGAATTTTTGCAAAAGCAATAAACTGTCAGAATCTTACTCCGGATGGAGAACCCTGCAATGAATGTGCTTCGTGTACAGAGATAACTAATGGTTATTCAATGAATGTTGTTGAAATAGATGGTGCATCAAACAGAGGAATAGACAACATAAGAGATTTGAAAGAAGGTACAATTTATGCTCCAACATCAGGAAAGTACAGGGTGTACATAATAGATGAGGTGCATATGCTTACGAATGAGGCTTCAAATGCCCTGCTTAAAACGCTTGAAGAACCACCTTCGCATGTAGTATTCATACTTGCTACTACTGAGGTACATAAAGTACTTTCCACTATAAGATCAAGATGCCAGAACTACTTTTTCAAAAGAATTCCCAATCATGTCATAGTTGAACAGCTTACAAAAATTTCTGAAGCAGAAGGAGTAAAGTACACAGATGAAGCTCTCTTTTTAATAGCCGAAAATTCAGAAGGTTCTATGAGAGATGCAGAAAGTTTATTTGACCAGATCTGTCTTTACAGTGATAAAAACATCACAGAAGAGACAGTGAGGGAACTATTGGGGATTCCAGAAGAAGAATACTTTGAGAAATTAATCTTTTCGGCTGTAAAAAAAGATTATTTGAAAGCTTTGAACGTTCTTGATGATTATCTCAATATCTATGGCGATTTAAAAGTTTTTCTGAAACACTGGATTCTTTATCTTAAAAATGGACTTCTTGTTAAGAAAATTGAATTTGAAAAAGATTTGTTTTCATTTTCAAAAAAAAAGTATGATCATTTGAAAGAAGTTTTTTCCGCTTTCAGTGAGGATGAAATCATAAGAATAATTGATGTATTCACTGAATTATTTAAAGAAATGAAAAGTGAAGTAGGGGATAGATTTCTATTCGAAATAGCACTTTTTAAGTTTATAGATTACAAGAATCTAATTAAAATATCAGAAATCCGCGAGGAAATACTTAAAGTGCTGGAACTTGATTCTTCAAAAAAATTAAAACAGGAAGCACCAAAGGTAATAACCAGCACAAGTAGCTCTGAAATGCCAAAAACTGGTATTGTAAAGAATGAACAAAAACATCCAGTAGTAGAAAAAACAGAAGAAAATATTAAAAAGGTATTTTACGATCTCTTTTCCAAGAGTCCTATTCATAAACCTATGCTTGCTAATTTAAATTTTTTAAAGTTTGAAAATGATCATATTTTTCTTGAAATAAAGACTCCTCATGTAATGGAATATTTTACAAAAAACAAAACAATAATTGAAAATAAATTGAGTAGCATCTGTGGGTTTAAGATTAACCTGGTTTTGAAAATAAGAAAAGAAGAAAATGTTTCAAATCCCGAACTTGAAATTTTCAGGAAAAATGGAGAAATGAATAAAGAAACAAAACGTAACCAGGCAACAGTTGAGGAAATGATAAAAGAGTTATTTAATGGGGAAATAATTCAGCAATAAATTTTTCTGGAGGTTAGCAATGCCTATACAGGATTTTAAAGATCTTGCCAGATTAAAAAAAATAGCAGAAGAAACAAAAAAGGCAATGGAAGAAATCAGAGCAACCGGAATTTCAAAAAAGAACTATGTAAAGTTAACTCTTGATGGAGAGAAAGATTTGAAAAACATTGAATTTTCTGATGAAGCAATGAAACTTGATAAGGAAGAACTGGCAAAATGTGTGAAAGAAGCTTATAAAGCTGCAGCAAAAGAGATAGACAAAATTGTAAAAAAACAGATGAAAACTTCTGAAATAGGGAATTTACTTTTAGGTAAATAAAAATGTATCCACCTAATATTGAAAATTTTATAAAAATTTTTTCAAAACTTCCAGGAATTGGACCAAAAAGTTCTGAGAGAATAGCTTTTTACTTACTTTATCAGCCTGAAGAATTTGTTATGAAACTCTCTGAGGCAATAAAAATGATCAAAAAGGGTACAAAAAGGTGTTCTATATGTGGAAATATTGATGTTAAAGACCCATGTTCGTTCTGCAGTGATCCAAGAAGAGATGATTCCAAGATTTGTGTTGTTGAAACCCCACTCGAAATCTACTTTATTGAATCTACAAATCTTTACAATGGCTTATATCACTGTCTTGGAGGTGTAATATCACCATTACAAGGAATAACACCTGAAAAACTTAGCATAGGCAAGCTCCTTGAAAGAGTTAACAGCGGAAAAGTAAGGGAGTTAATTTTTGCCTTAAGCGCTACCCTTGAAGGAGATACAACAGTATTATACATAAAGGAATTATTAAAAAATAAAGATGTAAAAATTACTACTCTTGCCAGAGGAATCCCGGTAGGGACTGGTCTACAATACGCCGGGATAAATAGTATTTTACAGGCATTTAAAGGTAGAGAAGAGGTGAAATAAATGTTTAAAGTAGGGGATAAGGTTTTTTACCCTTTTCATGGCGCAGGAAAAATTGACGGTATAAACGAAAAGGAAGTTTTAGGTATTAAGAATACCTACTACGAAATATATTTTCCACTAACAGGTACAAAGATTTCTGTCCCTGCAGACAATGTTGAAAAGGTTGGGTTAAGATATATATCCGATGAAGATGAAATAAAGAAGAGTTTAAAATATTTATCGGCAAAAGAGATTTACATTGAGACAAACTGGAAAAACAGATACACAAGATACCAGAACCTTTTAAAGTCGGGCAGCCTGTCTGAAATGATGGAAGTATTAAAAAGTCTATACTACCAGAATAGAAAAAAGGAAATATCCGTAACGGAAAAAAGACTTTATCAGCAGACTTTGAACCAGATTGTAAGTGAAATCTCAATGGCTCTTGATAAAAAGGTTGAGGAAGTCAAAGAAGAGATTTTAAATTTACTTGATTCAATTTTTGAAGAAGAGTAAGATTTGTAGTTTATGTAATAAACTTTCAAGAAATCGCCAATCACTCTAACTTAACATAATATATCTTATCGGAAATAAAGTATTTTTAACTTTCTTTATAGAAAGAAGTCATTTTTACTTTACATCTCCAGAAGCTCACAAATAGCCTTTTTAACCATTTCAACTTCTATTTCTCTTATACACTTAAATTTTTCCTTAATTTTACAATATAAAGGTTTCGGAGAATAATAAAAACATGGTGAACAGCTTAGATCCAGTCTTACAACTTTATGTTTCACCTTCCATGGTCTTACCCAATTTGGATTAGTAGGACCAAAAATAGCTACTACAGGTATTCCAACAGTACTAGCCAGATGCATAAGACCGGAGTCATTACTCAAAAAAAGAGAAAGATTTTTTATAATTGCCGCAACTTCCCTTATTGTTTTATTTTCAACAAGTTTAACATTATTATGTATCGAATTATTCAGAATAAATAAATTTTCTTCTTTTTCTTCTTCTGTACCAAATAATATAAAGTCAAAATCCTTTAATTCATTTATTAATTCTAAAAATTTTTCTTTCGGCCATCTTCTATGGTAGTGATTTTTGAAATTACTGCTTCCCGTATGAATACCGATTTTTATTCTTTTTACAGAAAGGCTATCAAGGTATTTTCTACCTTCTTCCATTTCTTTTTCTGTCAGATAAATTTCCATCGCTGGTATATCTTCACAATGGATATCAAGCAATTCTAAAAGTTTTATGTTTTCTTCCACACTATGCAAATGATAACTTTCTTTTATTTTCCTATTTTTTAAAAAGTTTAGCTGAGAAAAATTCTTTTTTATGTAACTATGCCCTAACCTTTCTTTTGAAAAAGTAAAAAAGGCAAACAAATTATATTCTAATCTATTTGTGGGATAAAAGTTTAGAGTAACATCAAACTTTCCTGTATAATTTTTAAGTATATAAATCAACCCTTCTATTTTGCTTTTTTTCAGGAATGGAAAAAATTCTAATTGGTCAATATAAGGGTTATTAAACAGGATATCATATGCTGGTTTTTGAAATGTAAGACAAGTTAAATGAATATCAGGCCTACTTTTCTTCAAAACTTTTATTGCTGGAGTAATTAAAAGTGTATCACCAATACCATACATTGGAGAAATTAATACTCTCATTCCTTAACCACTTTAGTTTTAGTCGAAGGGTTTTAAATTATAAAATAAAATAAAAATTAAGTAAAATAACTATTGAGATAGAATGGAACTTTTATTACTAATCTTTGCCACTTTGAATTATAAGCCAAGATTTACTGAACAAATCACTTCCTCTTCTGGACAAATTATAAATTTCAGCTTATAATTTATAAATGAAGGGACAGTTATGAAAACTTCTAAATTGTGTTTTTTGTTTTTTTCTGGTTTGTTTATTCTCATAGCAGGTATGGTTTATTCTCAACCAATGGCTATTGATACCAATACATTAACAAACGTTGAGACAGTAGAAGTTGAAGAAACGAGACTGCCTAATAGATACTTAAAAACACAGGAGACTAATCAACCAGAACCTATTTCATTTGCAAGAAGGTATGATGCTGTTTTTTTTATAGCAGTCCCAGCTACATACTACATTATGTTTAATATACTTCAACAAAAAAATTGGTATCTTAAAAAAACTTTTACACTTGATACAACAGACGAAACATTTCTTTATCTTACTACAATTTTTTTACCACTTATTGTCGCATATGTGGACTATCTGTATGTGGAAAATTATGGCAGTAAAGCTACAAAACTTATTGATAACAGGTTATATATGTCTTTATGCAATTTTAATAGAAATGAAAACTCAGTTTTGCTGCCTGTTTTAAATTTTTACTTTTAGAAAAAATAATTGCAGGTGTATATTAATTTGAGAACATTTGATGAAATTTTAGAGTTTAGTGAAGTATTACAGATCCTGAGAAGTTTCTTAAAAACTTTTTCCGCAAGAGATTTTTCCTCAAACCTGCCAGTACTAACAGATAAAAACAGGATACTTTATGAATATCAAATTACCGGTGAACTTTTAGAATTTATAAAGTACGAAGGGCAAATTCACTTCTACGAAGCCGGGGATATAAGAGAATCTTTAAAGAAAGCTAAAATTGAAGGTTTTTACCTTTCTGCAGATGAAATTCTTGAAATATTCAGGTATCTCCTTATTTATAAGGATATTTATGAAGCTATTTCCTCTCCCGAGTGTAAGGAAAAATATCCCCTGCTTTCTGAATTTATTCAAAGCGTAAATTTTTGCCAGGATCTTTACAAAAAAATTGATGGTGTTTTTGATGAAAATGGAAATATCAAAGATACTGCTTCAGAAGAACTTTACAGAATAAGGAAAAGGAAAACATCTGTAAGAGAGGAAGTTTATAAAATTGCAAACAGGATATTCTCTGACCCATATTTAGGGGAATGCTTTCAGGAAAGGAATGTTACATTCAAAGATGGCAGATTTGTTATACCTGTTAAAACATCTTTCAAAAGTAAGGTTAAAGATTATACAGATGGAATTATACATTCATTTTCAAATACCAGAGAAACAGTTTATGTTGAGCCAGAAGTTTTGATGAGATTAAATGAAGAAATTTTTGACCTTGAGGAAAAGGAGGCAATAGAAGTAGAAAAAATTCTTACTTCCATTACTAAAGAAATTAATACTCACAGTGAAGAACTCTATAAGATTTATAACAATGTTGGAAGGCTTGAATGGATTTATGCAAAAGCACAATTTGCAAACAAATACAGATGTGAATTTCCCGAAATTTGTGAAGAAAAACTAGTTATTCTCTTTGAAGCAAGACATCCCCTACTCTTTAATAATGCTGTTCCAGTAGACATAGAAGTCGGAAAAAATTTTTCAGGTTTAATTGTTTCAGGTCCTAATGCAGGAGGAAAAACTGTATTGATTAAAACTGTTGGTTTGCTAACAAGAATGGCTTTAAGTGGTATTCCAATTCCAGCATCGAAAAGATCAAAAATTGGCATGTTTGAAAAAATTATGGCAGAAATTGGTGATGAGCAGAGTATTTCAAATAATCTTTCCAGCTTTTCCGGGCATATTCTTGCCCTTTCAAGGATACTAAATGAAGCTGATGAAAACTCTCTGGTATTAGTAGATGAAATTGCTTCTTCAACAGAACCAAGAGAAGGAGAAGCACTTGCAATAGCAATAGTGGAGGAATTATTAGCTAAAAAGGCCAGATTTATAATAACCACACATTATCAGGCTTTAAAAAAGTTTGCTTTACTGAATTCACAACTTGAAAATGCAGCTATGGAATTTGATGAAGAGAATTTCAAGCCTTTGTTTAAAGTAAAAACCGGAATATATGGAAAAAGTTATGCCCTTGAAATTGCAAAAAATTTTAACCTTAAAGAGTCCATAATAAACAGAGCCCAATTTTATTTATCCTCAAAATCCGATGAAGCAGACAAAAAGCTTGATGAGTTTGAAAAACTTTCAAGGAAATTGATTGCCAAAAAAGAAATTATTGAAAAAAATCTTAGAGAAGCAAAACAAATAAAGTCATACTACGAAAGATTGAAGGAAGAGTTAGAACTTCAAAAACTCAATTTGAAAAACGAACTTCTTGCACAGTTAAAAAAAGAGTATGAGGATGTACTTTTTGAATTATCAAAGCTGAAAGAAAAATTAAGGGCAAAGAAGATAGAGGACAAAAAGGAATTAGATAATCAACTTAAAAAAGTTGAAGAATTTATTGACAGAAAAGAAAAAGAGACAATAAAGCTTGAAAAAATTAAGGATTTCAATCCAGGAGAAAAAGTTTACATTCCTAAGTTCAATAAACATGGATACATAGAAGCAATTTCTGAGGATAAAGTTAAAGTCAGGATGGGACTAATAAATCTTTTTGTAAATAAAGACGAAGTTTATAAACCAGAAGGAAACGAAAAGGAAAGTATATACACCAGGACTCAATACGAAATAAAAAACTTACCTTTTACTTTAGATGTAAGAGGATTAAGGGCTAGTGAAGCATTAAAAGTTGTTGAAAAAGCAATAGATAATGCTATAATTAATGGAAATGATTGTATTTATATTATACATGGCAAAGGAGAGGGAATATTAAAAAAAATGCTCTGGGATTACCTTAAAACATTAAAGGAAGTCAAATCATTTGAGTTTGCAAAACCTGAAGAAGGTGGCCAGGGAAAAACTATAGTTTTCTTGAGGTGAAATTATGATTCAATTAAGAAAAGACCAGAAAATTTTTGTGCTTGATACAAATGTTCCATTGTATGATTTTTCTTGTATATTTTCCTTTAAGGATAATGTAATTGTTATTCCGATTACTTTACTTGAAGAAATAGATAAGTTCAAGAAGGGAAATGAACTTATTAATTTCAATGCAAGAGAGTTTGTAAGAAAACTTGAAGAAGTTGTTGGTGACAGAGATATTAATGAAGGCGTTGTTCTTCCAAGTGGAGGAGTAGTAACTGTTACTACCAATATTGAGAAGGAAAATGGGATAAAAGAAATTTTCTGGGAAGACAAACCTGACCATAGAATTCTTGCTGTAGCCTATCAGTTCGCTAAAAATTTTGGAAAAGAAAGAGTTATTCTTGTTTCAAAAGACATAAATCTGAGAATGAAGGCAAAATCTATCGGGCTTAAAGCTGAAGACTATGAAACAGGAAAAATCAAAAACATAGATGAACTTTACACAGGAAAAAGAGTTATAGAAGATTGTCCGATTCAGATAATCGACGGACTTTTTCAAAATGGTAGCATAAGACTTGAAGAAATGAAACTTGAGTTAGAACCCTACCCCAATGAATATTTTATTTTAAGAAACCAATCAAGAAGTGCTCTTGCATACTATTGCTATCAGGACAAGACCTTTAAACTCGTCGAAAAGAAGAGAGCTTTTGGTATTCAACCAAGAAATGCTGAACAGATCTTTTCTCTCCACGCACTGACAAACCCGCTTGTGGAACTTGTTACCCTTGCCGGCAAAGCTGGAACTGGCAAGACACTTATGGCTTTAGCAGCAGCAATGGAAATAAGGCATCAGTTTAAACAGATACTTCTTGCAAGACCTATAGTTCCACTGTCAAACAAAGAGATTGGTTTCTTACCAGGAGACATTGACAAAAAGATTGATCCATATATGCAACCTCTTTATGACAATCTATCCGTGATACAGCACCAGTTTGATGACGATTCTGAAGAAGCTAAAAGTATAAATGAAATGCTTCAAAATGGAAAACTGCAGATTATGGCTTTAGCATACATAAGGGGAAGAAGTCTTTCAAAGTCTTTCTTCATAGTGGATGAAGCCCAGAATCTTACTCCCCATGAAGTCAAAACAATAATTACAAGGGCTGGTGAGGGTACAAAAGTTGTATTTACGGGTGATCCCTACCAGATAGACACACCTTACCTTGATTCAAGAAGTAATGGACTTACCTATCTTATTGACAGAATGAAAGGACAGCCAATTTATGCACATGTAACTCTTGAGAAAGGCGAGAGATCAAGACTTGCTGAACTTGCCTCCAATTTGCTTTAATTTTAAATTTATACTAAATAGTTGCTCTTGCAAATTTTTTATATTATAATTTATTGTAATTTAATTAACAAGGAGACAAAAATGAAAAAAATTATAACATCAATTCTAATTTTTATTATGATATTACCTTACAATTGTTCTCAACAAAATGTCAGAAATGAAAAACCACTACGAACAGTAGAGAAAACAAAGGTGAAGCTAACAGAAAAAGGACAAAAAAAGAGGACTGGGATTATTAAAGGAAAAATAGAAATCTACAAGGGAAAACCAGATGTATATATAGTACTGAACTGGGAATCAAAGTCCAGAGTTACTTACAGGGTTATTAATCCTGATAAATTTGACTTTAAGAAAAAAGCTGGCAGGATAATAGAAGTCGAAGCAGAAATAGTTCAACTCTCTGAATTTACTGGGGAAGTTAAGATTCTTAAAATAGTGAAAGTTTATTAAAAATGGAAGATAAAATTCTATGTTCTTTTATAGAAAGAAAGATTTCTCTTTACTGAAGGCTTTAGATCTTGGTGATATTCAGAAAGCAAGTTTGTTAATTGAAAAGAAAATAGATTTAGATTTAACTGACAAAGAAGAAGGGGAAACTGCTCTTATTAAGTCAATAAAGTATAAATATTATGAGATTGCAAAAAAATTAATTGAGAAGAAAGTTAATTTGAATATCGAAGATAAGGATGGATGGACAGCAATCTTCTGGGCTGTAGAAAACAATGATTATTCTATAGTTCAGTTGTTAGTGGAAAGTGGCGCTGATATAGATCACAGAAATATTGATGGCTGGACTCCATTATTCCTTGCAGTGAATAACAACAATATTGAAATGACAAAGCAACTTCTTTCACTCGGTGCTGATCCAGATTTGGTTGATAAAGAAAATAAAACACCATTAATCTGGGCAATACAGAACAGATTTACAAACATAGCAAAAATGCTTATTCCAAAAACAAACCTTAATATTATAGATTCTGATGGAAATTCAGCCCTGCACTATGCAATCCTCAAGGAAGAAATCGAAATTATAAAGAATTTACTAAAACAAGGTGCTAATTCCGAATTGAAAAACAGTGAAGGTTTATCACCAAAACAATTAGCTGAGAAAAAGCATATTAACTTAAAGGAACTCTGATGATTGTTGGGATTGGTATTGATGTAATAGAAATTGAAAGGATAAAAAAGGTTTTTCAAAACAAAAGTGAAAAGTTTTTAAAAAAAGTTTTTACGGATATTGAACTTGAGTATTCTTTTAAGATGAAAAATCCTTATCTTCATTTAGCAGCAAGGTTTTGTTCAAAAGAGGCTTATTACAAATCTATCGGAGAAGGGGTATTGATTTTTAATGAAATCGAGGTAGAAAACGGAAAAAACGGAAAACCATTTATAAATCTTTATGGTAAAACAAAAGATCTTTGGGAATCTATTGGTTATCCAAAAATCCATTTAAGTTTAAGTCATACAGAAACAGTCGCTACTGCGGTTGTTGTTTTAGAAAAATAATTAGGATTAAAAGATGGAAAAGTTCGACAACAAAACAATTGCCATAATTGGTGCTGGATTACTCCAGGTACCTGTGATAAAAGCTGCTAAAAAGCTTGGGCTTAAAGTAGTAGTAGTAGATATTAATCCGCTGGCCTGTGGAGTTAAAGAGGCGGATTATTACATTCAGTCAAGCACACTTGATGCAGAAACTACTGCCGAAAAGCTTGAGAAATTTGATAAAGAAATTAGTAAGATTTCTGCTGTTCTTACAGTTGGTACTGATGCTTCTTACACCGTTGCTGTTTGTGCAAAAAGACTTGGTTTGCCAGGTATAGAACCGGATGTCGCGATAAAGGCCACAAACAAATATGAGATGAGAAAGGCTTTAATAAGTGCAAAAGTACCTGTTCCTGATTTTGAGGTTGTAGATTCTTATAACAAAGCCTGTGAAGTAATTGAAAGGATGGGAGGTGATTGTGTGGTAAAACCCCTACAAAACATGGGGGCGCGCGGAGTAAGAAGAGTATTTAATCTTGAAGATTTAAAAGAGGCATATGATCTTGCCCTGCAATACTCTAAAGATAGAAAAGTATTAATTGAGCAGTATATAGATGCTCCAGAACTATCTATTGATGCATTGATTTACAATGACAATATTTATATTACAGGTGTTGCTGATAGAATAATTGAGTATGACCCCTACTTTGTAGAGACAGGACATATAATGCCCAGTAGACTGAGTGAAGATTTAATCGGCTATGCAATTGAAACTTTTAAAAGTGGAATAAAAGCTATTGGCATAAATATCGGTGCGGCAAAAGGAGATATTAAAGTTTCTTCATCTGGTTGCTATATTGGCGAAATTGCAGCAAGGCTTTCTGGTGGATTTATGTCAGCCTACACCTATCCCTACTCAAGTGGTGTAGATCTTATGACAAATATTATTTACATTTCTTTAGGATTACCCCCTGTGGATATTTCTCCAAAAAAAAACTGGTGTTCTATAGAGAGAGCTATTATTGCCCCACCCGGAATTATTAGTAAAATAGAAGGGCTTAACGAAGTAAAAAATATTAAATACGTAAATGACGTATTTTTTGATGCAAAAATAGGTGATAAGGTGGCTTTTCCAAAAAATAACTTAGATAAACAGGGACATATAATTGTTGCAGCACCAACTTACAGAGAAGCCATTATTTCTTCTCACAGAGCAATTCAAACTGTAAGAGTAAAAACAGATTATGTAGAAGATCCAGACACTTATATTCCTGAAAATCAAATACTTGAAAAAGCAAAAGCAAGATTCAATGGAAAATGTCTTGTGTGTTCTGATTGTGATGGACAAAAATGCAAGGGCTGGATGCCGGGGGTTGGTTCAACAGGAAATGGAGGTGGATTTACAAGAACAATTGCAAAACTAAGGGAAATTCAAATAGTCCCAACTTATATTCATGAAAATTTCACGCCCAGTACCAACACAAATATATTTGGTTTCAAACTTGATACTCCAGTTCTTCCTGCTCCAATAACTGGAGCTCTTACAAATCTCGGAGGGGCAATTACAGAACTTGAGCTTGCAAGATCAATTGTTAAGGGTGCTAATCATGCTGGAAGCATTGGATTTTTAGGTGATGGTGCTACACCAAATAAATACAAAATTTCAATAAGGGTTATCCTTGAAAACTTCGGAATGGCAATTCCGATTTTTAAGCCACGATATAACAAAGAAATGATTTTTGAAAGATTGAAAGAGGCAGAAGATGCTGGTGCAATTGCTGCTGGAATGGATATTGATGCTGCATCATTTTTAACAATGGAAATGAAAGGGCAGAATACTTCTACAAAAAGTGTTGAAGAACTGAAGGAAATAATTTCCTCCACTAATTTACCATTTGTTATGAAAGGTATTCTTTCAACAAAAGATGCTGAACTTGCCCTTAAAGCAGGTGCAAAAGCAATTGTTGTGTCAAATCATGGGGGTAGAATAAGTGATTCAATAATTTCCCCTGTAGAATGTCTTGAAGAAGTCAGTAAAGCTGTTGGTAAAGATGCCTTAATTATTTATGATGGTGGTATAAGAAGTGGTGCTGATGTGTTTAAAGTTATAGCACTGGGTGCAGATCTTGTAATGATAGGAAGACCTGTTATGATTTACGCTGTAGGTGGGGGTATTCAGGGAGTAAGGCAATATATCGATAAAATCACAAATGAACTTAAAAAAATGATGGTCTTTACAGGTATTAAAAGTATAGAAGAAATAAAAGAATACGGAAAAAATTTCTTGAAAAAATAAAAGAACAAATACTTTTGAAATCTTAAAACAATGATGTTATGTTTAAATTAGAATATTTAAACATATTTAAAGGAGCAGATAATTTGAAACTAAGAGTTTTATTAATTTTATTGTTTATTTTTATTCCAGGGTTTATGAAGTCATTCTGTGAAGATAATAAGAAAGTACTTGCAATTCTTGATATAGAACCAAAGGGTGAAATCACTCCTGAAATTGCAGAATTTGTTACAGAAAGGTTGAGAATTGAAATCTTCAAAAGAGAAAAATTCAAACTTGTAGAAAGGTCAAAAATAAGAAATATTCTTGAAGAACACAAATTACAGTTAACTTATTCAGAAGATGAAAATTATTTGAAAAAAGTAGGAAATATCTTTTCTGCCGACCTTATATTATTTGGTTCCTTAATTTTTATTGAAAGGAAATATTATCTCAATGTAAGACTTGTTGACATACAAACTTCAGAAATGATATATGGAGAAACCAAAGAGGCAAATAATATTTCTGAACTTTCAACCATTGCAGAAGAAATAAGCAGCGAAATAGCAGGAGAAAAGGTTAGCAAAGATGAAGCAATCATAAAGAGTTATGAAATAAAAGAGCACGAAAGTCTTGCTAAAATGATACGTTCCGTTATAAACTATTCTTTGAAAGCTTTAAAAGAAGATACAGAGTCTGAAAAAAATTCTGTTCAGCATCTATCACCTCCAAAACCAGAAAAAGAAATCGAACATCCCAAGACTCAGAAGAATGATAATAAGAAGAGATGGTTTAAATTTGGTCTCGAAGGATTTGTAAAATCTGGCCTTAATAAATTAAACTTTGATGAAATTTCGTTTTTTCCCCTTCAATACGGAGGAAGAATGTTATTTGGTTTTGGGGACTTTTTTGGTATTGGTTTCTATGGTGCTGGATCGGTAGAGAATGAAAAAAAAGAATATGAAACTTACTATGAAAATATTGTAACAATCTTTGGATATGGTGGGATGAGCTTGCAATTTCACTCACTTCTATGGAATTTTTTAAGACTTGCAGTAATCTTCGGATTTGGAAGCGGAGGGATGGAATACTATCTTGCCAGATACGATAAAGACACTAATTCGACTATTGAAACAAATAATATTAGTGCAAGTTTTTATTTTGCAGAACCAGAAATAAGGTTAGGAATTAGAATTGTTGACATCTTCGAAATTGGTGTTCTCGGTAGTTATTTTTTTACCATTCAAGATAATCAAGCCAAAAAAATACTTGATGGTTTTAATGCGGGGGTATTTATTACCCTTGGGTTTTAAAATTTTGGAAAATCTTATTTACTTTTTTTATTTTCCGAAAATAAAATACTATGTATCCAGTAAGAGAAAAATTCCTTGACTACATGAAATTTGAAAGAAAACTTGCAGAAAATACAATCTGTGCTTACGATGCTGACATAGAAGAATTCTTCGAATTTCTTAAAATGGAAAAACCTAAAAAACTTGAAGAAATTTCTGAGGAAGATATTTTAAACTTTGTAATAGAATTGAATAAACAACAAAACTCAAATAGAAGTATAGCAAGAAAAATATCGAGTTTAAGGACTTACTTTAAATTTTTGCTAAAGATAGAACAAGTTTCAGTTAATCCTCTTTCAAACTTTGAAGGACCAAATTATGAAAAAAAACTTCCCGATTTTCTCACACTCGAAGAAATAGAATTGCTTACAAAAATTAATGATAAAAGTGATCCAAGAGAAGTAAGAGACTGTTGTATTATAGAATTGCTTTATTCCTGCGGACTTAGAGCTTCCGAGTTATGCAATTTAAGGATTGGAGACATTTCTTTTGAAGGGAAAATAATAAGAGTACTGGGTAAAGGAAATAAGTATAGAATAGTTCCAGTAGGCAATATAGCTTTTAAAATGCTTGAATACTACTTTAAATTTTGTAGAAGGGCGCTTTCTTCAAAAAGTTTGACTACTGATTATGTATTTATTTCAAAAATGGGGAAAAGATTATCGAGAATTTCAATCTGGGAAATTGTAAAAAAAAGAGCCTTAAAAAACAACATAAAGAAAAATATTTATCCTCATACTTTGAGGCACAGTTTTGCTACTCATCTAATATCAAACGGAGCAGATCTAAGAGTTGTTCAGGAATTACTTGGTCATGCTGATATATCAACCACAGAAATATACACCCATGTAAGTTCAGAATTATTAAAAAAAGAGCATGAAAAATATCATCCCCTTGAAAAAGAAGAAAAATCTACATCCTGAAATCAAGACCAAGATAAATCTTTCGTGCGTCTTCATTATTTATGAGTTCTTCTGAGGTTCCACTGACAAGTATTCTACCTTCATGAATAATGTAAGCCCTATCAGTTATTTTTAAAGTCTCCCTTACATTGTGATCAGTTATCAGTATACCCATTCCTCTGGTTTTTCTTAAATATGTAATAATTTTCTGTATGTCTGATATAGCAATTGGATCTATACCTGTAAATGGTTCATCAAGAAGCAAAAAATCTGGTTGAATTGCAAGAATCCTTGCAACTTCAACTCTTCTTTTTTCACCACCAGAAAGTGTATAGGCTTTTTGATTCCTTACCTTCTCAAGTCCCAGTTCCCTTAAAAGAGAGTCTGTTATTTCATTTATCTCATCTTCCTCCTTTCCCTGAAGTTCAAGAACAGTTTTGATATTTTCCTCCACTGTAAGCTTTCGGAAAATTGACATCTCCTGGGGAAGGTAACCAATACCCATTCGTGCCCTTTTATACATTTGCAAAGGAGCAATGTCTTCTCCATTAAGGAGTATTTGCCCTTCATCCGGTTTAACAAGTCCCACAATCATATAGAAAGTGGTAGTTTTACCAGCACCATTGGGACCAAGTAACCCTACAATTTCACCTTTTTTAATATGAAATGAAACATTGTTGACGACTTTTCTTTGTTTGTATATCTTTACAAGATTTTTTACTACAATTCCTTCATTTAAGAATCTGCTTACATCCTCATTTCTTTCAATTTCCAACTAAAACTCCTTTAAAGGCAATTATTTTTCAACCATTAACAAAGGAAATAATAGATGATATCACCTTTTTCAAGTCTTTCCTATCCACGACAATATCAACAAAACCATGTTCCAGTAAAAATTCAGATTTCTGAAAATTGGGAGGTAATTTTTGCTTTATAGTCTGTTCAATAACCCTTGGACCAGCAAAGCCAATTAAAGCCCCTTTTTCAGCTATTATAATATCTCCAAGCATTGCATAAGATGCTGTAACCCCACCTGTTGTTGGATTAGTAAGGACAGAAATATATAAACCCCCGGCTTCACTGAATTTTTTCAAAGCTGCAGAGGTTTTTGCCATTTGCATCAGAGAAAGAATTCCTTCCTGCATTCTTGCTCCACCTGAAGCAGACACAATTATCAAAGGAGTTTTTGCTTTCAATGCATCTTCAATAATAAGAGTAACTTTTTCTCCTACTACTGAACCCATACTTCCACCAATAAAATTAAAATCCATAACAGCTATGTGAACAGGCTTTTCATCAAGATTGCCATAGCCGGTTATTACAGCCTCCCTTAAGTTTGTTTTCTCCATAGCTGATTTAATCTTATCAATATAATAGCCTTCTCCATCAAAAAAACCCAAAGGATCAATACTAACTATTTCTCTGTGAGTTTCTACAAATGTTCCAGGGTCGATCAAAATCTGTATTCTTTGATAAGCCGTGAGTTTGTCATGAAAATTACAATGGGGACATACATGGAGATTTTCTTCCCACTCTTTTGTGTAAATAATACCATTACATTTTGAACATTTTAACCACAAACCATCTTTTACTGTTTTTTTTTCTTTTACAGCCTTTTTTAAGTTATATTGAGGCTTTTCAAACCACGCCATTTAGTTCTCCCCCTACTTTGTTTCGAAATAGACTTTATACTTTTTTCTATACTTCTGGTAATCTTTTATTACTTCAATGGCTTTTGTAAGCTGATTATCAAACTCTAAATTATATACTGGAGGAATTGTTTTTTCAAGCTTTTTCATCCATATTATATACTTTACAGTGTTATCACCAAGTACATAACCTTTTTCATAAAGAAATTTCTTAAATTCTTTAATATCACTTTCATCAAGTTTTTTATTTTTTTCTATGAAATCTCTGATAATATTAGTATTCTGAAGTTCAAGAAGAGATTTCTTTTCTGGCTCACTGAGTTTATCAAGCCACATTTCTTCAGAAACATCAGGAGAAATTCCCTCTTTATCTATACAGATACCTGAAGGTGTAAAGTATCTTGCAACAGTATATTTTATAAGTGAACCATCAGTGGAAAATATGTAAGTTTTCTGTACAGAACCTTTACCAAAAGTTTTGGTACCTACAATTACAGCTCTACCTGTATCTTTTAAAGCCCCAGTGAAAATTTCGCTCGCACTTGCACTACCTTTATTTACAAGCACTACAAGCGGTAAATCTAGTGGAACAATTGTAGTTTCTTTTGATGCAATATACTGAGAATTATTTTCTTCAGTCCTGCCCTTTGTATAAACAATTAAACCTTCATTCTGGAAAAAATCAACTATATTTACAACAGTTGATAATAAACCACCCGGATTATTTCTTAAATCTATAATTATTCCATTAAGCTTATTATTCATAATTCTTTCTAAGTTTTTTCTGAAATCATCAGCAGTTGGCATACTGAATTCAAGTACCTTTATGTAGCCAACTTTCAGTGAATCAGTACTTATTATGTCAGATTTTACTGTTTGTAATTTAATCTGTTCTCTGATGAGTGTAACATTAAAAGGTGTTTTTATTCCCTCTCTCTCTATTTTTAATGTTACCTTCGTTCCCGGATTTCCCCTGAGTTTTTCTATTGCCTCTTTCGTAGTAATGTTTTTTGTAGAAACTCCATCAATCTCAAGGATTCTATCTCCAGGCTTTATACCTGCTTTCCATGCAGGGGTATCTTCAAGAGGAGTAACCACTGTAAGATAACCATCCCTTATATCAATAGTTATCCCAAGCCCTCCAAAAGTACCGCTCATCTCAGTACTGAAACCCTTTGATGTTTCAGGATCCATAAATGTTGTATAGGGATCTTCAACACTCTCAAGCATTCCTTTTATTGCACCATATATTAGATTTCTTGCTTTTACCTTATTTGCGTCATAGAATTCACGCTTTAAAATTTTATATGCCTCACTAAACATGGGAAAATATTTGAAGTAATTATCATCATCTATATTCTGGGATACCTCATTTTCAGGCTGTGCCTGAGCAAAAATCAGGTTATTTGGAATCAATACCCTGTTGAAAATAATTATAGCTATTCCAGTGGATAGTCCAAGAAGAAAAGTTATTAAAAGAGAATACTTCTTAAAAAAATTCATACTTTTAACTCCAGATAAAATAATTCATAGTGTATAATGCACACCACTCAATATTAAATCAGAATTATTATATATAAGAGATAAAAAATTATCAATTATTTGGAATATTATGGCAGGATTGAAAATAAAATTTCATAATAAAAGAGGATAAACTCTAAAATAAAAACATTTTTTTCTTTACCAAATTACTAAAAAGTGGTATGATATTAACTAAAAAAAATTCTCTGGAGGAAACTATGGGAAAAGTTTATGAACCCAAACTCATAAGGAACATAGCTGTTTCTGGTGCTCCAAATGTTGGTAAAACAACTCTTTCTGAAGCTCTTTTATATTCAGCAGGAGTAATCCCACAGATGGGAAGTGTTGATAGAGGAACTACAGTTATGGACTACGATGAGGAAGAAATTGAAAAGAAAATGTCTCTAAAAGCATCTCTTGCCTCCTTTGAATGGAAAAACATAAAGATCAATTTATTTGATACACCCGGAATACCTGATCTTGTGGCTGAAGTAAGAAGTGTATTCAGAGTAGTTGAAGGAATTATTTTTGTTGTTAGTGCTATCGATGGAATTACAATTGACACTGAAAAAGACTGGCATTTTGCTGACGATTATAAAATTGCAAGAGTTGTTTTTATAAATAAAATGGACGATGAAAAGGCAGATTTTTATAAAGTTGCTGAGGAACTCGAAAATAAATTTAAAAAACCTGTTATTCCAATAGAACTTCCTATTGGAAAGGGAAAGGATTTTAAAGGAGTTGTTGATTTAATTCATAAGAAAGCCGTTTATACTGACAGAAATAATATTACTTACAGCGATATACCCAATGATATGAGTGATGTTGTTGCAAAATATTCTGAAAAGCTTTATGACGTAATTGCAGAAACAGATGACACCCTCATAGAAAAATATCTGAATGGAGAAGAATTAACTCCAGAAGAGGTGGAAAATGGAGTTGCAAGCTGCACACTTAATAATAAGTTTATACCTATAATTTGTGGATCTGCATTAAATAACATTGGGATATCATCTTTACTTGATATAATTATCTCGTTTTTACCTTCCCCACTCTATATAGGAGAGGTAGTAGGGAAAGATCCAAACCATCCGGATCAGCTTATAAAAAGACATCCTGATCTTACAGAACCTTTCAGTGGTTTTATTTTCAAGACAAAAATTGATCCGTTTGCTGGTAAAATCTCCTACTGCAGAATAAGATCGGGGAAGTTAAATGTTGGCGATGAAATATTGAATGTAAACAAAGGTACAAAGGAAAAGATTCAGCATTTATTTCTTGTTAATGGCAAAAACATCAGGGAAACTGACACAATAGGAGCAGGTGATATAATCGTATTTACAAAAATAGATTCTTTTTCCACAGGTGATACCATCACAGCCATTGATAAGCCCTTGATTTATGAGCCAATTAAATTTCCGATGCCATCTTATTTTGTTGCTATACATTCTGTTGACAGAAAAACAGAAGATAAACTTGCTGAAACATTCAATCTTGTTTCCCAGGAAGATCCAACCTTCCAGTACAGTTACAATGATATCACCAAGGAAATGGTAGTTTCCTGCATTGGAGAAACTCAGGCAAGAATAATTTTTGATACGTTAAAACACAGGTATAAACTAAATTTTGAAACCAGAGTTCCTCGAGTTGCATACAAAGAAACAATTACTGCAAAAGCACAAGGGCATTATAAACACAAAAAACAGACAGGTGGACACGGACAGTATGGAGAAGTTTACTTGAGAATCGAACCCCTTGAAAGAAATGGGGGATTTAAATTTGAAGAAGAGATTTTTGGTGGAGCAATTCCAAAGAACTACGTACCTGCAATTGAAAAAGGAGCCATTGAGGCTTGTCAGGCAGGTGTAGTTGCCGGTTATCCTGTGGTTGATCTTAAGGTTACAGTCTACGATGGCTCATATCATGAAGTTGACTCATCAGATATGTCATTTAAAATTGCTGGATTTTTTGCCACAAAAGCTGCAATTGAAGCTGCAAAACCAGCTATACTTGAACCAATTGCAAGAGTTAGAATCTATGTTAATGAGAATGATATTGGTGCTGTTATGAATGATATAAGCACAAGAAGAGGAAAGGTACTTGGTATGGAAAAGGTTTCAGAAGATATAACTGTTATTAATGCTTATGCTCCATACAGCGAAATGCTCTCTTACTCTCCTGTACTTAACAGTATTACAAGCGGAAAAGGAAGATTCGAAATGGAATTTTCACATTATGATTTCTTACCTCCAAACGAGTATGAGAAAGCGAAAAAACAAGCCGAAGTAATGAAACAGGAAGAAGAAGCCAAAAAGAATGCTTGATTATCTTACTTCTTTTAATCTTTTTAAATAGTCAGAAAAAAGCTGAGTTTCTCCAATCCACTTTTTAAATATTCTGGCTTCTGTTCCGTTTTTCATAAGTTTTGTAAGGGTGGTATCTACTTTTTCTTTTAGTTTTTTATCTTCTTTTCGTATGCCAACTGCGAACAATTCTACTCCTAAATCAGTTTGAATCACTTTAAACTTCTTATGGTACTTCGATAAAAAATACTTTGCCCCTATTTCATCAATAATTATGGCAGAAATTTTGCCTTCCTCAATAGCTTTCAGCTCAGCATTTACATCTTTATAAAATAAGATTCTTGTAGGGCTTTTAAAAATATTATCCTCTATTAGAATTCTCTCACTGGAGGTTCCTTTCTGTACCCCGACAATCTTACCCTTCAAATCTTCTTTGGCATTTATATCCGACTCAAAAGGTACTACAATAACCTGTCTTGTCTGAATATAAGGAATAGAAAAATCAATAACTTTTTTTCTTTCCTCAGTTATACTCAGTCCGCTCCATATAATATCAATTTCCCTATTGGTCAATTTATGAATAATATCCTTCCACACTACTGGAACAAATTCTGTTTTTACCCCTAACCTTGAAAAAGTTTCATTTGCAAGATCAACATCGATACCTTCAAATTTTTCACCCTCTTTAAATGTCATTGGTGGAAAAAACTCGTCTATCCCAATGATAATCTTTCCTCTCTTCTTTATTTCATTCCATGAATTATACACAACATTACTTTCACTTTTACAGGAGAAGAATAAAATGGCAAATAAAAATATCAATATCTTCATATTTTTCCCTTCCTTACAATTTTAAAAAATAATAACACTGTTTGAAAAAAATTGCAAGTAGACAAACATAACTTAAACCACTATAACTTGAAAGTGAAAAGCTTATTCCCTATAAAACCCAACAGTGTATAAACTACATTTCCGGCAAAGAATGCTATCATTTCATTAATTTTTAAAATATGGGCAAGAAAATAGTAAAACCCGAATTGTGCCAGATATGCAATAACAAAAACTATAATGAAAGGAATTATTTCTAAAATAAAATTTTTTCTACTTTTAAAAGTCCATAATTTGTTAAAAATAAAGCTATTAGTAAGTCCAACAATATAGCTAATTACATTTGAAAGTTTATCATTTATCCTTACAACATAAAAAATGAATGCAAAGCTGAGATTCGTAATTAAAGTATTTAATACACCTACAGCACAGAATTTTAATATCTGAAAAATTGTTATTTTGTAGCTTTCTTTTATTTCAAACATCTTAAAACTTTACAGACATTATTTCCTCAATCCTTAAAGAAATTCAGAGTTTTACGACTAAAAATCTCAGCTTATTTTTGCACCACTTTCTATATCCCTGTCAACAGTCAATAAAGAAAGAATAGTCTTCTCCTCATTAGAAGCAGCAAGCAACATTCCTTCAGAAACCTCTCCCATAAGCTTTGCCGGTTGAAGGTTGTTAATAACTATAATCTTTTTACCAACAATTTCCTGGGGACTATAAAATTGTTTTATTCCTGCAATTATCTGTTTTTCTAAAGAGCCTACTTTTATTTTAAGTTTTAAAAGCTTGTTTGATTTTTCTAAAGGCACTGCTTCAATAACCTCAGCAACCCTTATATCAAATTTTTTGAATTCTTCTATTGTAACATATTCCATTTTTTTCTCCATATCTTTTTTCATCTTTGATCGGGATAAAAGTTTCTCAAGCTGCTTCTGTATTATATCATCTTCATACTTAACAAAAAGTATTTCTACTTTACCAAGCTTTTGTCCTACTTTTATTCTCTTTGTAGCAAGTTCATCCCATCTTTCATCAATAATATTTCCACTTTCTCCAAGCATTCTCCATAATTTAAGTGCAGAAGAGGGGATAATAGGATAACTTGCAACTGCAAGCACTCTAAGAATATTCAGGCACACATTCATTATTGTCTTAAGTCTTCTTTCATCAGTTTCAATCCAGGGCTTCATTTCATCAAAATATTTATTACCAATTCTGGCAATATCCATCATAACCTTTGAGGCTTCTCTTACACAGAAATTTGAATAATTTGATTTCAATTCAACTATTTTATCACTGATTTCTTTAAAAATATTTAGATCCCTTTCAGTGTAGTTTCCTTCAGGAACCTTACCATCAAAGTTTTTGTTTACAAATGTAAGAACTCTATTGGCAAGATTACCATAGATATTTGCAAGCTCTTCATTATTTTTTAATTGAAATGCCTTCCATGAAAAATCAGCATCTTTTGTTTCAGGTGCATTTGAAGCAAGAAAATATCTCAAAGGATCGGGGGGAAAATCCTTTAAATACTCATCAACCCATACAGCCCAGTTTAGTGAAGTTGAAAACTTTTCACCCTCAAGAGTTAAATATTCATTGGCAGGAATATCATAAGGAAGTACATAGTATTCACTCTGTCCCATAAGCATTGCCGGCCATATAACAGCATGAAAAGGAATATTATCTTTTCCAATAAAATGAATCAACTTTGTATTCTTATCGCACCAGTATTCTTTCCATTTATCAGGTTTTCCTATTTTTTCAGCCCATTCTATAGTTGATGAGATATAACCTATTGGGGCATCAAACCATACATACAATACCTTTCCTTTTGCCTCTTCAAGAGGGACAGGTACACCCCAATCCAAGTCCCTGGTTATTGCTCTTTCACGTAAACCCTCTTTTTTTATCCAACCCAGCACAAAATTTCTTACATTTTCTTTCCAGTGTGTATTAGAAGTAATCCATTCCACAATTTTATCTTCAAAATCCTGCAATTTCAAATACCAGTGAGTTGTTTCCTTTAACACCGGTTTTTCACCACTAATTACACTTCTTGGCTCTATTAATTCCTGTGGATTTAATAACTTTCCACATTTATCACATTGATCACCTCTTGCTCTATCATAACCACAGTGAGGACATTTGCCTTCTATGTATCTATCAGGTAAGAACTTTTTTGCTTTTTCATCATAAAATTGCATCTCAGTCTTCTTTGTAATATATCCGTTCTCCAACAAACTCAGGAAAAATTTCTGAGATAATTCATAATGCCTTGGTCTTGCGGTACCGGAAAAATTATCAAACTCAATATTCATACCTTTGAAACTATCGAACATAATTTTATGATATTTATCAACTATTTCCCTTGGTGTCACTCCCTCCTGTTCTGCTCTTAAAGTAATGGGAACCCCATGCTCATCACTACCACAAATATAAATCACATCATCGCCATTAAGCTTAAGAAATCTCACAAATATATCTGCAGGTAAATATGCACCGGCTAAATGTCCTAAATGAATTGGACCATTTGCATAAGGTAAAGCAGAAGTAACAAGGTATTTTGCCATATTTATTCTTTCCTTAAACGAGTTTTTCTTTTACAAATTTTGCTATATCAGTCAAACTTATTCTACCTACCAGTTTATCTTCGTAGTCAAGAACAGGTAAAGCTCTTATACCTTTATCTATCATTAGATTCAACGCATCTCTCAAAGTAACTTCTGTATAAACGAATATGAGTTTTTGTCCCTCAATTAGCTTGGAAACTGGAATTTCCTTAAGACTTCCATTTAAAAAGGTAATTTTCAAAACATCCCAGGCTGAAATAACTCCAACAGGTTTTCCATTTTTGTCAATAACTACAAGACTGTGAACTTTTTCTCTTAACATTTTCTCAACTGCCATTGAAGCCGGCATATCAATAACAACTGTAGGTGGAGTACCATTGATAATAGCTCCTACCTTTACATCATCTAATTCGTTAGGCATAATCTATCCTCCTATTAATGAGTGATTTTCGAAACAAGCCATATTAAGAAAAAAGCACCAACAAGACAGGCAACAAAATTAACAGTAAGCATATTGTTGGTAAGGAAAACAATTATACTATCAAGAAAAAATCCCCCAAGTACACTACCAATGATTCCTAAAACAATTGCTCCCCAGATATGCCCGAAAACAGACTTTTTTACAACCTTTACAAAGTAAATACCAGCAGCTATACCAACACAACATTGAATAATAATAGAAATAATTTTCTGTGTCATTTTTCATCTCCTGCAATTATATTTTATCTACTTTTAAAAGCTTATTAAAACCCCAGTTACACAGATCAAGCACTAACTGGCACCCAAAAGCAATATAAATAGCAACAAAGAGAAAATTCTGTATAAAAAATACTTCCTGGAAGAAAGTGGTTCTCACATCAAGCTCAAAGTTAATAAAAAGTATTAAGGCTAGGTTTAAAAAAAGCATTGCTACAATACTGAAAGTCGCCCAGATTTTCTCTTTAAGGAAGAAATACACAATTCCTATTATACCAATAATGAACTGCGATACGTGAAACTGTTCATAATAATATTTTAAAACAGTAAGCCACTGCCCTAACATATAGTTAAACTCTTTAGATCCCCCAACTCCATACTGCTTCCTTAACATATGATTAAAAAGAATATCAAGTCTCTGAGTATCACCCCAGGATAATGGTTTTGGGTCAGGAAGTGGTGCAACAGCCTTACCCCTTATCAAAAGGTAAAGATAAATAGATAATGCGAAAATAAAAAGCCATATTCCATAATTAATTGTCTTAAAAAAGTCATCTACCCAGTTTTCCCTGGGTTTTATAAATTTAACACCAAGCGTATAAATAGTTAAAAATGTCGGGAGCAAGAATATTGAGATAAGTACCTCAGGAACATCATTTGGGAAAAGCATTCTCTTTCTAAAACCATAGTCTACAAAAAGTAAACCAGTAATTAAGACAAAAATCACAAACAATAAAAAAGCCCATCCTCTATCTAAAAACTCTTCTTTAAAGTTTGCCTGTCTATCAAGAATTATAACTGCAACAGTAATTGGAAGCAAAACCACACCATAAGCAACAATATACCACAAAGGTAATTGATGGTTTGTTAAAGAAAGACCCATAATAAAGAATAATAAAAGGGTTTTTCTCTGGGCAAAATGAAGTTTTTCTTCCATTCTGAAATAAATCATTTCTTCATACCAAAGAATCATTGCAAAAAGCATCATCGACACAAGGAAAACATTCATTGGATAGACTTCTCCACCTACTGATTGTCCCCAGTGCGAATAAGAAAATCCAAAAGAGATTGAAGCTAATATTGCTGGCAAATGAATTGAAAGGTTAATATCACCACTATCTCTATTCAGTCCAAGAAGTTTTACAGAAAGCAAGTACAAAAACAAACAGGCTCCAGCACCAAAAAAAGCTACAAAAAGATTTACTCTGTAAGCTATATCACCAAAAGGAAGAAAAGTAAAAAGTTTACCCACTATCCCGTAAAGCGGATATCCCGGTGGATGACCAGCACCCATATTGTACAAAGTTGTTGTAAGCTCTCCGTTATCCCCTGCTCCTACAGATGGAGTAAGTGTCATAAGATAACCCACAAAAACTACAAGAAAAACCATAAAACCTATTATAATATCCCAGGATTTTATTCTGTAAGGATTATAACCATAAGGATAAACATAAAAGAATAATTTACTTTCTTTCTGTGAAACATTGTTATTCATAAAAACCCCACCTTTAGAGAATTATCATAAAAAATTTCTCTCTACTCAAAATCAGCAAGTTCAATAGAAACAATTTTCCATTCATTTTTTCTACCACTAATCTCTAAAACTACCTTATCTCCAATCTTTTTATCAAGAAAAACCTTGCCCAGTGGAGAATGGTAGGAAATTCTATTCTTAGCAATATCAACATCCCATTGCCCTAAAATTTCATAAGAAATTTTTTGTCCCTCCTCACTTTCTAAAGTAACTTTAGTACCAACATCCACAAAGGAAGTATTGACTTCTTCCCTGTTTATAATCTTCGCCTGAGCAAGTTCACTTTCAAGTTTTGCAACAGTAGCTTTTAATTGATCCTGTCTTTCCAGAGCTGCCTTGTACTCAGCATTTTCTCTTAAGTCTCCTTTTTCCATTGCTTCACCAATTGCTTTACTGTTTTCAGGAATTTCTACATTTATAATGTGTTCTAATTCTTTCTTCTTAGCCTCATATGAAGCTCTTGTAACTAAAAATGGATGTCTTATAGCAAGAATTCCCTTATTCGTTTCAGGCTTCTTAAGCGCCGGGTGCTTACTGTAAATTAAATTCAGAAGTTTCTGTTTTTCTTCACTGTCAAAAGAGACAGAAGATTCAATCATCATAAGGATAGATTTCACAGTAACCTCATCAGAATTTTCTAAAAGATATTTAAGTCTATTCTTTTTAAATAATAGATCCTCAATGTTTTCAAGTACTCTTTTATTCCTTCCAATGTTGTTTTTCTTTTCAATTTCCTCATTGAGAATATCAATTAATGAAATAAATCTTATAATGATCTCGCTTTCCCTTATTCCAAGGTTTTCCATTAACTTGCTATTTTCTTCAAGAATTATTTTTGAAAACCACACATACAGGTCGGGTTTATCCTGGAAGCTATTCATACAAGAAATGTAAATACTTTCGAGAACTTCATTTTTTCCAGCAGCTTCAAGTTCATCAATCATAAATCTATGTATTCTGGTAAGAGGAGAATTAAGAATAAAATCTGCAAATTTAATGTCCCAGTCTTTTAAGTTATTCCTTACAATTTCAAGAAATGTTTTTTTCAATTCGAGATCAAGTTTAGAATAAAACTCAGCAAGGTTTTTTACCTTGAAAAATTCAGAAATATCTATAACTTCATTTTTGATATTCGCATAGTTAGCAAATTTTAAAGCTACCCATGAAGTAATTTTCTTTTCAGGAATTTCATTTGAAGACCTCAAAATCTCAATAAAAAAGTTTACAATTGCCGAAGCTTTTGGATCATTAATATCTCCACCCTGAAGCTTAAAATCCACAAGCAATTTAACCTTATTCTCAAAATTTGTTGTTTTCTTAAACTTACTTATTAACTCATCTGTGATGGGTAATTCACTTTCCCTCAATTCAAGAAGATTTCTTTTTGCTACACTCTGGATTATTCTATCAGAATTAGAGATTAACTTCTTGACCTGATTCCACCACTTAGTCCACTCAGACTGTGTCAAAATATCAGGGCACAAAATTTCTTTTATTGTTGATAAAGTTGCCTGTTTGTTGTTACTTTTGAGTATAATTTCAATAACTCTAAGTGGGTCGCTTTGTGCAAGTTTCCTAAATTCATCCTTCCTGAAATTCTTCCAGATAAGAATATGATCATTATCAAGCACCTGCAATGCTCTAAGTGCTATTTCAAGAGAAAATTCATGGTTCTTTTTACTTTCAAAATCAACAATAATTTTGTCCCCTTCGACTTCAAGGACTCTACCTACCCCCCAGGTTTTATGATAAACATACACACCTTTATCAAAGGCTATATGAGTTTCAAAAATCCTTATTGCCTCCTTGTGTGGTTTCCAGGTCTGACTTATAGAAGAAAGTTTTAGATATTTTTCAAGTTCTGAATGCCCCTTATATATTTCCCTGTAACAATCTTCAATAGCCTTTCTATAAGTTTTATCCTGGGGTTTCAAGTCTAAAATAAACTTTATGACCGTTAATGCTTCCTGGTATTTTCCATTTTTCATTACTCTTTTAACATAATCATCATATATAATATCAGCTGTCCTGCTATCTCCAAGAACTTCCCTTATTTTTCTTCCAAGATTTATAACAAGTTCTGGATCATCAGGGGAAAGTTTTATAATTCTCCCCCACAACTCTTCCACCATTTTTGGAAGTTTAGAAACTATAACTCTTTCTAAGGCAAGTCTGTAGTAAAACATTGCCAGGTCTTTGTCACCCTCTTTTTCATAATACTCCCCAAGCAATTTTGCATTTGCTGCATCCTTGTTATCAACAAGGACAAGCCTTCTCTTTATACTAAAAAGTTCCTCCTGATTGCCAGAATTTTCGTAAATAGTTTCAAGGGTCTTAAGAGCAAATTTATGTTCTCTGTAAGAAAGAATCTTGTTAGCAAGAAATTCGGCTATCTTATACTTTTTACTATTCATAAAGAGTTTTATTATCTGAGGCAAATGAGTGTCATCAACCGCTGATTCTTCAAGGGATAAAATTCCAAAAATATACAGGGAAACAACACTGTTTGGAGAATGTTTTAAATTTTCCCTGCAAAGAGTTTTAAGCTCATTCGTCAAACCTTCTTCCATTGCACTCTTTATAATATTGTCTAATTCAATAAAGTTTTTCACAGAATAACTATCGATTGTAGCCCTTGTCCATTTTTCTTCTTTCAAGATATCCTGAATTTTTAATAAAGTCTCACTTTTTTTCAAAGTATCAACTTCAAGCATAAATACCTCACTAATTTAAAATTTGTACAAATTACTCATTTAAAATGTTACCATTTCCCTGTATTCTTTAAACCTTTTTTTTATGTCATTGAAAGTTTTACTGGCAAGTCCATAAACTCCAAAATCTTCCACAACAAAGGATGAAACAACAACTGCATACGCCAGTGCCCTTTTAATTTTCTTTATAGTCAAGTTTTTTACCCCATAATGATCAAGATAACTCAAAAATGCACCTGCAAAACTATCTCCAGCACCTGTCGGATCAACAACATCCCTGACAGGAAAAGCTGGTAAATTAATAATCTTATCATCCATAAAAAATGATATACCATTGCCACCTTTTTTTACAATAATAAAACGAAAATTATAGCTTTTAAGCTTTTCCACTGCATAAAACAAATTCTTTTCGTTAGTAAGTAAAAAAGCTTCTCTCTCATTTATTATTATACCGTCAACAAGTGAAAAAAGTTTTTCAAGTTCCATTTTTGAATTTTGAATCCAGTATTCCATTGTATCAAGAACTTTCAAAGGCAAATAACTGAATTCATCCAGCACCGTTTTTTGTAATTTAGGATCTATATTCGCAAGAAATAAAATATCCTTCTTTGCCTTTTTATAAACCGAAGGGATCTGGGGAACAAACTTTTTAAACGCGTTTAATTCTGTAGAAATTGTTACCACATCTCCAAAGTCATCCGTATAGTATCCTTTCCACCTAAAAGTGTTTTCCTTAAAATCTACCATTACCCCGAGAATAATAGATTTTTCTGAGAGAAAATCCCAGTACTCATTCGGAAAATCTTTACCTACAACACTTAAAAGTTTCACATCCGAATAGAATGAAGCAGCTGTTGAAAAATGCGATAGCGAACCACCCAGTAGCTCTTCTCTTTCTCCCCTGGGCGTTTTTATACTGTCAATTGCAATGGATCCAACTGCAATTATTCCCATTCTATACCTCACTATTTTGAAGCTGTTGCCTCTTTTCGATCAGATTGTTAAATACAAAAAAACTCCTTTCTTTAAGCTTATTTTTTATCATCTCATTTTCGATGGTATCAAAAAGTTCCATCATTCTTTTTAATACACTTTTAACAGGTTCTATAGCACTTGCCTGATATAAGTAATAATCTATTAACCATATATAACAATTAATAAGTCTCGGCACAATAACTTTGACAATTTTTTTATCACTATTTTTTAAAGAAGCCTCGTAATCCATAATTTTTTTTCTCAACTCAACAAAATCAACATATTCAAGCTTTCTCTTTACAGTAAGCACATCGTATAAATAACAGTACACAGGCAACCACTCAATAACTTCTTCATTATCACTTAAAAAATCTTCCTTTACTGTATCATAACATTTTTTTATCTTTGTATCTTTAATGTCATTAACTTCAACCATTGGAGAAAAATAAAAAAAAACGTCATTATACATTACCGAAGATAAATCCTTTTCTCCAACCTCATAATAAAGATTGGCAAGCCACAAATAAATTCTTAAGTCCCTTTCCCTGTCCATAGAAAAAAGAAATTCAAATGTTTCTATAGCTTTATCCAGAAGTCCTACTTCATAAAATGCCTTTCCAAGTTTTATTAATTTTTCCTTATCTTTTATAGGTGAAATCTTGTATGAATCTACAAGAAAACCTATTGCTTTTGAATAAATAAAAGATTTTAAGGAAGATAACAACTTGCTGTTATCTATTTTGTTATTTTTGCAAAAATTAACAAACTTTTCCCACTCCTCAAGTAAAACCTCTCCATTATTTTCCGAAAAATTGAAAAACTCTTTTCTATTTTGCCAGAACTTTATTGTTTTCAAAAAACCATCCAGTTCAAGATCATCTATATTAACATCCATAATTTTCAAAATGAGTTCCTCCGCCCTATCAAGTTCTCCATAACTTAATAACCTGTATAACTCATGTTTCCACTCTACAGTGTTTTCCACATTAGACCCCAGTTATTAATTTAAAGCAATGTAACATTATAAAAAGAAAGTTAAAAAAAATCAATGAAATGGAGTGGGATTGTTTAAAAAAGTCTCTGACATTTAGAGACAGTAAAAAAGGAGAACACCTCCTTTCAATCCCCAATTAAAAATTGTAGCCGGTTTTAAAACAAATTAGTAAGCAATTTTATTCTGCCTGTAAAATAGTTATTGCTGAAACAATAAGAATATCTTCTGGTGTTGCACCCCTGGATAAATCGTTAATTGGTTTGGAAAGCCCCTGCAAAAGAGGTCCATAAGCTTCAGCTTTTGCAAGTCTTTGAGTTATTTTGTAGGCTATATTTCCACTGTTCAGATCGGGAAATATCATAACGTTTGCATTCCCTGCAACTTTTGAAGAAGGTGCTTTTGTTTTGGCCACAGATTTATCAACAGCAGCGTCAAATTGCATCTCTCCATCGAATAGAAAACTAACTTTTCGGGACTTCAGTATTTCCACAGCTTCTCTAACCTTCTGAATTGATGGTGAATCAGCACTACCCAGCGTAGAAAATGAAAGTAATGCTAAAACAGGTTCTACCCCAAGAAGTTTCTTGCATGTATCAGCTGAAGCAACAGCTATGTCAGCAAGCTGCTCAGATGTAGGTTCTGGAACAACTCCACAGTCTGCATAGATAAATCCTCCATCATTTCCATACTTACAATCTGGAACAATCATTACAAAACTTCCTGAAACAGTTTTGATTCCCTCCTTGGGTCTTACAATTATCAAAGAAGCCCTTACGGTCTTGGCTGTTGGTGACATACTTCCTGAAACCATTGCATCAACAAATCCCTTTTTTATCATCATTGCACCATAATAAACCTCATCGCTTATAAGCTTTTCAGCCTCTTCTAAAGTCATTCCTTTTTCCTTCCTCATATTATACAGAGTTTGAACAAAATCAGAAAAATTCTGCTCTTTTCTATGATTAATAAGGTTAATGCCTTTTAAATCAACAGACTCAGTTTTTGCCAGCCTCAAAAGTTCATCAGGATCTCCAAGCACATAAATTTCACTTGCAATTTTTTCTTTTCTAACAAGCTCAGCTGCCTTTAAAACCCTTATATCATTTCCCTCTGGCAGGACAAGTCTTTTTGGATTTGACCTCGCTTTTTCTATCACAATTTTTTTAAAATCTATCATAAAAACCTCCCCTTTATTCTAACTCAGAAACTACAAGAAAATCTACATCCCAAACACAGTAAAGAAAAACAAACTCTCTTTTTTAAGAAAATAGAATTTGGTTTTTATCAATTTAAAAATCAACTGCCTTATTTCAGTTTTAGTTTTTCTCTTAGCTTCGACAATACAAATGGATGAACTTTTTTTGAAACATCCCCCCCTAACCTTGCAATCTCTTTTATTATAGAAGAACTAACGAAAAGATTTTCATCACTTGCCATAAAAAATAAAGTCTCTATGTTTGGATAAAGCATAAAATTCATTGAAGCCATCTGAATCTCATAGTCAAAATCTGAAACAGCCCTAAGCCCTCTAACAATCGCAATAGCCTTTTCTTCCCTTGCAAAGTCAACAAGAAGGGAAGAAAATGGTTTTACAAGTATATTCTCACATCCAGAAAAAATTACATTCAACATTTCAATACGTTCTTCAATGGTAAAAAGAGTCTTTTTAGCTGGATTTTCTGCAACACCAACAATAACCTCGTCAAAAATCAGAGAAGCTCTCCTGGCAATGTCTATATGTCCGTTAGTAGGTGGATCAAATGTTCCGGGATATATTGCACGTTTGATATCACCTGAATTTTTCGTAGGAGAAAGCATTAAAAATCCCCCAGTACTATATTATAAAGTCAAATTATAATTTTTGCAAAATTTGGTTAGGATTGAAAACTCTCCTAACTTAATGATACAGTTTATATTAAAATAATTTTAAAAACTCTTATTATTAATGCAGGAAAGTATTTTTGCAAGAACCTCATCTATAGAAAGGTCAGTTGTATCAATAACAATTGCTCCATGAGGAATTTTAAGAGGGGATAATTCTCTATTTTCATCTAAATAATCTCTACTTGCCAGTTCTTCCTTAACTTCATCAAAACTAATAGTTCTATTTTCTTTTTCAAAAATCTCTTTCTGTCTTCTTCTTGCTCTCTCATCAAGGGAAGCATAAAGATAGAATTTATAATCTGCATCAGGAAAAACAACACTACCGGTATCCCTACCTTCTAAAACGTAATTTTTTCCCCTTACAATTTTTCGCTGAAAATCTACCATTTTTTCTCTTACAGCTTTAATTGAGGAAACAATTGAAACAAGTTTTTCTACTTCAGGAGTTCTAATTTTTCTTGTAACATTAATGCCACATAAAAAAATCTCTTCCCCTTCAAAATTTATTTCTATTTTTTTTAGTGCATTTTTAACTTCTAAATCAACGTATGGTGAAATTGAGTTTTCAATAAGATAATATGTCACCGCTCTATACATTGCGCCGGTGTTTAAAAAATTAATATTGAGTTTTCTGGCAAGCAACTTTGCAACTGTACTCTTACCACTGCCGGCAGGACCATCAATGGTGATAATCATAGTTTTTCTCTGAATTCTTTACCCCTGGTAAGAAATTCCATAAGCTCTTTTCTCTTATTATTTCTGATGATGTGAATTAAGACATCAATTTCCTTTGAAAAATCTACCAGGGCTCTTTCAATATTATCAGCATTCCTCATAATTATTTCAGTCCACATTTCAGGATTACCCTGTGCAATCCTTGTAGTATCTAAAAGCCCTTTACCATACAACCCGAAAAACTTTGCATCAGCCCATCCATCCTTTTCTAAGTAATTACAAATAGCAGAAGCTATAAGATGAGGGAAATGGCTTGTAATTGCAACTATCTCATCATGAAAATCAGCTGAAATCAAAACTATCTGTGCACCAAGCGACTTCCAGAAATCCCTAACAACAGGTAATATCTCCTGTGGTGTTTCTGTTAAAATACCTACAATCTTCTTATCAAAAAGATCGGCTCGTGCAAACTCGCAGCCGGACTTTTCACTTCCAGTCATAGGGTGTGTACCCACAAAATACAGGTTTCTCAAATTAATTTTGTTCACTTCTTCTAGAACGCACCTTTTTACACTTCCAACATCCATTACAATCACATCTTCTTTTAAAAAAGGCATAAACTTGGAAAATATCACAGGAACAGTATCAATAGGGGTAGAAATTATAAAGAAATCTAAGTCTGCCACAAAGGGAGAATTTTCATCTCCATACCCATCAATTAAGCCGAGATTCTTAGCATTTTCAAGTTTGTTTGCATCCCTTCCAAAACCATAAACCTTAGAATCAGGGATATAAGTTTTGATAGCTATAGCAAGAGAACCACCAATTAAACCAAGACCATAGATCCCGAATATACTACCATTCATCCAAAACTCCAGAAAAATACTTTTACTTCTATAAATTTAAAATAGATTTTTACCACTGCCAATAACTGGCGCTATTTTTTTGATTTCATTAACCAAAATTCCAAATTTTGAAGGTTTTAAAGATTGAGCACCATCAGAAAGTGCTTTTTCAGGATCATGATGAACTTCCACCATAATACCGTCACATCCAGCAACAATGCCTGCAAGGGCCATTGGAATAACATATTGCCATTTTCCAGAAGCATGACTTGGATCTACTATTATTGGCAAATGAGACTTCTCCTTTACCACAGGAATGGAAAGAATATCAAGAGTATTTCTTGTTGCAGTTTCAAAAGTTCTTATTCCCCTCTCACAGAGTATTACATTTTTATTTCCCTCAGACATTATGTATTCAGCTGACATTAACCATTCTTCAATAGTCTGTGCCATTCCTCTCTTTAATATAACTGGCTTATTTATTTTCCCCACCTCTTTTAGTAATGCATAGTTCTGGGCATTTCTTGTTCCAATCTGTAAAACATCAGCATATTCTGCAACAAGCTCAACATCTGCAGTATCCATAACTTCTGTAACAGTTGGTAAGTTTATCTCTTCTCCTGCTTTTTTTAAAAGTTTAAGACCTTCTTTTCCAAGCCCCTGAAAAGTATATGGCGAAGTTCTTGGTTTAAAGGCACCAGCCCTTAAAAAATTTGCCCCTATATTTTTTACTGCCTCTGCAATGGTCATAAGCTGTTTTTCACTTTCTATACTGCAGGGACCTGCAATAATACCAAGGTTTCCTCCTCCAATTTTTGAGCCCTTAACTTCAATAACTGTTGGATCGGGATGAAAATCAATACTGGCAAGTTTGTAAGGTTTAGACACATGAACAATTGATTCAACACAGGCAAGAGAAGCAAGTGGAGAATCTGCAAGTTTCGTTTTGTCACCAATCACACCGATTATTGTCTGTCTTTCACCGACAGAAATGTTGGTTCTTAAACCAACCTTTTCAATCATCCTAACAATGTGATCAATTTCTTCTTTAGTAGCTGTAGGTTTTAATACAATTATCATATTCGCATCCTTTTAATTATTTTATTAAAAAACAGTTAATATGTCAAACCATATCCAAACGGAAAAAGAGGCTTATAATTTTTATCACCAACATTTACAGGAATACTTTCTTCACTTCCAGGCCATGAAAAAGATAATTTTCCTGTGGGCTTATATTCACCAAAAAGAACATCAATAACGCCCATCCCTTCAGTTCCAGGTAGCCATGCTACAAGTATTGCATCTGCCAGAGAGGTAAAGTCTGGAATTACAAGAGGTCTTCCTGTAATTAGAATAAGAACCTTTGGAATATTTAAACTTGAAACTCTTTCCAGTATACTCAAATCTTCATAATCAAGTGTGGGTATTGTTCTATCACCCATAAATTCAGCATATGGACTTTCTCCAAGTACCATTATACATACATCTACATCTTTGATTTTGCCGCCTGAAAGAAGTTTGCCTTCTTTATCGAATATAATTTTTGTGTTTTTGCCTGAATACTCTTTTAAACCTTCAAGAATAGTTTTTCCCTCAGTTATTTTTCCTTTTTTACCCTGCCAGCTAATTGTCCATCCGCCACATTGAGAACCCAAATCATCTGCTTTTGGTCCAACAACAACAATTTGCTTTAAGTTTTTCTTTAAAGGCAATATACTTTTATCATTCTTAAGTAATACCATACTCTCTCTTACTGCCTGTCTTGCAATTTCTCTATGTTCCTGACTGCCAATTCTTGAAATAAGTTCCCTTTTGGAGTATGGATTTTCAAAAAGTCCAATTTCAAATTTAACTTTCAAAATTCGTCTTACTGCGTCATCTATCCTTGACATACTGATTTTTTTATTTTCTACAAGTTTTTTCATAACGGTTATAAATTTAATATAATCATCTGGAACCATTACCATATCTATGCCAGCATTTATTGCCTTTTCAACCTGATTCTCATAGTCTCCAGGTAATTGCTCAATTGCCTTCCAGTCCGAAACAACAAAACCCTGAAATTTTAATTCCCCCTTCAAAATATCTGTAAGGTATTTTTTATTCTCGTGCATTTTTATCCCATTAAGGCTTGAAAAAGAAGCCATAATCGTTTTTACATTATTAGAAACTGCGTAGATGTATGGAGTAAGATAAAGTTTTCTTGCCAATTCTTCACTTTTTACAATTGTATCTCCCTGATCAATCATTCCCTTCATGCCAGTTCCAAATACTGTTCCACCATCACCAAGATAATGTTTTGCACAGGCAGCTATTCCATCTGAATTATTAACTTTTTGCAAGCCCACAATCATAGCAGAACCAAGTTTAGCCACAAGAAATGGATCTTCAGAGAAACTCTCATATGTTCTGCCCCACCTTTCATCCCTCGCAACTGCAACACAGGGTGAAAATGTCCAGTTTACTCCAACAGCTTTGCATTCAATAGCAGTAACTTCACCAATTCTTTTTAAAAGCTCTTCATTACCTATACACCCCAGCCCGATATTATGTGGAAAGATTGTAGCACCATAAACTTTCTGATTTCCATGAACAGCATCAACTCCATAAAGCAGTGGAATTTTTAATCTTGTTTTCATAGCGTAATTCTGAAGTTCATCTATATAATTTGCCCAATCCTCTGGTTTTATTTTGCTTTCATTATTATAAGGATAAGAGTTTCCCCCGCTTAACACAGAACCTATAAAGTATTTTGTAATATCATCAGGAGTTTTTAGATATGAACTATCCACCTGTGTCATCTGACCGATTTTTTCTTCTAACGTCATCCTGCTTAAAAGCTGCTCAACTTTATCATAAACTTTACAATAGATAGTCATTGGCAAAATTAAAAAGTAAAGTAAAAACAAGTTAAAAATTCTTTGATAAAATTTCATAATTCCTCCTATGATAAAAATCAAATTTTTATCTACTCCAAAATAGTTTATAGTTTTAAGCTGTTTTAAAAACGAAGTTGGGAAAGTCTTCAAATTCCAATTCGTATTTTAAAGTATCATAAATAA
>Ga0078972_1001330_pt1:70000-93573 | contig 93573 bp, 68 predicted proteins | sample YelNatPaOPGAMG01_FD_67568 | JGI IMG/M metagenome (GOLD analysis project Ga0078972, IMG submission 67568) | Hot spring thermophilic microbial communities from Obsidian Pool, Yellowstone National Park, USA - OP-RAMG-01 (SPADES assembly) (version 2) | ecosystem: Environmental > Aquatic... | reverse complement strand
TAAACCGGGTGAAGTTCCCAGTAATGAAGGACGACTGCTTTCGCCAACTGATTCAACCGAATCTCCTTTTCCCGGAAGTTATCAAGCAGGGTACAAAGTGATTGCAAAAGGAATTACAAACTCATCGGGACAGGCAACATTTGAACGATTAGTAAAAAGTGTTTATTCACAAAATGATGAATATTTTATTTATGTAATTGCCGATTCGACTTCAACAACTTTGCTCTATCAAAGTTTGATTCCAATAAGTTTTAAATTCAAAAATCAAAACGATAATGCGATCTACAATTATCAATATCAATATCCCGTTACAAGTACCGATGTGGTTGCATTTCCTAAGAATCCTATTATTAAAAGTAAGGTTAAAAGGCAAGATGGCGGCCAACCAATTTGGAAAGCCCAAGTGAAGCTTTTGGTCCGCGACGTGATGGGCTATTTGGAAGAAGCTAAACAATTCACAAACCCCAACGGTGAGTTCCGATTTGAAAATCTTGCCGACAATGTTGTTGATCTACAAGGGAATGTTATTGTTCCAATAAGATACCTACAAATCACAAAATACGGTTTTCGAGATACAACCTTACTTGTTAATAACGGTATACCTTTGAAACCTGGTGATTCCTGGCCATCAAGCGAAATTCTGCTTCAGCCCGAGTCAAAAATTATTGGCAAAATTCTGAATGAAGATGGAAGCGGAATTTCTGCATTTGTGACTGTTGTCGGAGGTGAGTCTAAAGTTTTTCACCCACCTCTTCCAATTACATTCCCCCGACAGCCAACTCTTTTTTCACTGCAAGCCCCAACAGGAAGCGTAAGAGTTATTTTCGACCCAATTGATAAATCATATATGAAAGACACGGTTGATATAATCATTACCGGAAGCGTTTACGATATGGGACCCATCGTGCTTAAAAAAGCAATGCATAGAATTAAAGTATTTGTAGGCATTGAAACAAATATCCCTCTCCATCCGGAGATAACAGGTGCAAAAGTAAAACTTGAAACCTCTAATGGAAATGTACTTATTGATGAAGAGACAACTAATGTAAGGGGATACGCAGAATTTATGTTTTTAAATAACGCAAAAGATTATAAAATAACTGTAAGTGCACCGCCGGGTAAAGATTTCCAAACAAGCCAAATGACTATTTACAATACTGAATCGAAAGATTGGAAGTTCTACAACATCTATCTTAAACCAGCAACCAGTATTTCGGGCTATGTCTATGTCGGAAATAACAAACAGCCAGTTCCAAATGCCAAGATAACCATCAAAGGAAGCAGCAACGAAACTTTCCCAGTTGCCTACACCGATAGCAATGGCTACTATGTTTTGCACAATGTTCCAATCGGGTTAAACAAATTTGTTGCATCCAAAAAGTCTTCTAATTTGATTGGTGATGAAACAGGCATATTAATGGTTCCAAAAGAAGGACTTCAGAATATAAACTTCAACTTGAAGATTTATTCAGATATGGATATTACCCATCTGCTCGGATTTCCAATTGAAGTATATAAACTTGTAGAACAAAATAATGAAGTGCTAATTAGCGGAGAATTCGTTGACCTTGATTCACTCAAAAACGATATATTTAGTTCAACTACCAGCGAAATTGCTTTTACCAACATTTCAATTGTTCCCGACCCCAATCTTAAATCCAAAATCTTCGATGTTGAAGTTCCAGTCTCCAAACCGAAGCAGCTTCCATTGAAGACCGATGCAAATACACTCAATATAAAAGTGTTCGAGCCATCGTATTCTGGAGTAATCTATGATAACAAAATCGGTATTGAATTGATGACTGTACAAACTGGTTACGGAGTGATTAAAGGGAAAGCGAAGGTGGTGGATGGTTCGTTTCATATTCCTTCTCAAAATCTTTCTTTTACAAGCGGTGGATTTTACTTGAAAGCTCCCGACACAGCTGATATGAAACTTCCGGTTATTACTGCTGATAAGTCCTCACCATTAAACACAAACAAATTTCTGATTACTGATTCATTGGGCAACCAGCTGCAATTCAGTTTATTCGGATTTACTTCTGATGCAGATGCTCAAAAATCTTACTTGTACAAAGATTCAGTTGTATTGAATACAACACTCCACACAAATCTTGAAGGTGTTGAACCATCTGACGTAAATTTAAACATTGGTGATGTTTCTCTTACAAAAGATAAAATAAATCCGCTGATAAATAAAACAACACCAATCAAATTATCATTAGACCAATGGACATTGGAAATTAATAAGTGGTCGCTCAATGGAGAGTTAATTGCAACTGCTGGAACTTTGAAAACTAATTTAGTCGATATTCAACTTAAAGAATTGACAATCGCACCAAAAGAGCTTAAATATTTTGATTTGGAACTTAAGTCAATGAGTTTGGGCGGAGTTGCCCAATTAAAAGTAATTGGACACCCAATGTTCGGCTACGAAGACCCGGGGAATGGAAACGAAAACCAGGGGAATAAAAAATGGTATCTAACAGTAACAGTTGATAATAATATTGGAAATTACGCAGCAATCTTTGGCGGATTGCCGGGAATGGATGTTAAAGATTCAATTTGTCTCTCGTCGTTTTCACTTTACAGCGACGGAGGAAAAGCATTCACGCTCCAAAGCAAGACCATTCCAATTTATAAAGTTGGTAAACTTTCGCTCGACCAAATGATGGTTGGAGACAACTCAATTGAATTGAGCCTCTTAAATTTCGATATTCCCGGACTTGGTTCACTTGGAACTAAGATTCAATATTTCAAAGAGAACAATCAAATAATCTTCAAGCTTGTTCAGGTTCCAATTAAAATTAATACAAAAGGAGTTGACCTTGCTTTTGGGACTGACGCAGAAAAACAACCGGAAGTACTTGATGATAATGGCTTACGCGTTAGAGGAACAATTTCCGAAGAAGGTAAATTCTCGTTTAATGCGTGGTTGTATCATACGCAAGATTCAACGTCAATCTGGGTGGAAAATCCGAATCTTCCGACGCCGCCCGGCTCCCCACCCAAAAATTGGCAGACGCTCGAAATAGGCGGACCACTCACTTACTTGGAAAAGATAACGGGCAATATGAGAGTGGATAATAACTCGTGGCAGTATTTCTGGTTCTCCGGTAATCTTATTGTGCCGAGCGGAATTGAACAGAACAAAAATAAGTTAACATTTACTGTTTCCGGTAACATAGTTGCCAATAATCAGGAACTTGGTGTTACTAATATCAACTCGCCTTTTGGCAATATTTCATTTACTTATGAACCGGAATACAAAAAATTTTTCGGTTTTCTCTCTTTTGAAAAGGATTTGGGATATGCAAAAATAAAAGGAGATGCACAAGCAGTTGTTGATAACGAAGGATGGTATTTCTTAGCTGGCGGCGAACTGGAGGTTAATAATCCACACAGTAAAGGTTCCGCTGGACTGCTTATTGGAAATCATTCCATCACCGATACAATGAGAAATACATTTCAGCAATACTCTTACGTTTATAGGCGCAAGGGTAGTTTACCAAGAATTTTCCCTTCTTCGCTGAAAGGATTTTATATGGAAGGAGAAGCCGAAGCTTCAGTTCTTCCAATGCTTGGTTTGCCAGATGTCGACATTGACCTTGGCATCGTTAGCGCAAGACTTCGTGTTATTGCTGGCGCAGATATGCGGTTAAGTATGCAATTCAGTAATGGAACCATCACTATTGGCGCAGGAATGGATAACTTTGTTGAAGCCGACTTTGGACTTGGTGCCTCGGTTGGTGTGGCTTGCGCAAGTGTTGATTGCAAAGCTTCCCTTGATATTGGCTTTGAAGGTCAGGTCTCTTCTGATTATTCTTGGTCGGCAGAACTTACCGGCGATATCACTTTAACTGGAACTGCAAAGGCTGGCGGTGGAGGTTGCGATTCCGACTGCGATGGTTTATGCGTTGTAGAATCCGCATCTGTTAGTAAGACCTTCGGCATCATTGGACATATAGGTTCTGATAAAAAATATATGAATTTCTATGTAAAGTGAGAGTAATATGAAAACAAAAACATTTTTATTTGTAACGATGATATTATTTTCTTCTGTACTTTTTTACGCACAGGAGAAAAGTCTTAAAGTTGCTTTTTCTGGGGCAAATGGAATTTTCGTTTATACTGGGCTCGAAATTCCTTTCGTCTCGGCTGCTAAAACAATTCCATTCAAATACAAAATCGAAAGAAGCGAGGTTGGCAGGAATCAATGGACAGAAATAACACAAATTTCTGTCCCAGATAATTTCGAAGAGTTTACACAGAATATTTACAAACTAAATCGACAGTTGAAAGACTCAATTCCATCGAAGGAACTTCCGCTCGAATTAATTTGGCAACGTGCAAAACAATTCGAAAGGCTCGATTCAATGAAATTTCTTGCCAATCCATTGGTTGTTCGCTTAGCTTTGGGTGTCTGCTTTTTGGACAAGCAGGTTGAAAAAAACAAAAACTACCATTACAGAATTTCTAAAATTGACACAAAAGGGAACGTTTTAGAATCATTCATTTCAAATGAAGTTTATTACCCAAGTAAATATGTAAATAGTCCGTTAACTTTTTCTTCCAAAAGAACATCGGACGATTTCATTCAGATAATTTGGAAAGCAAATGCAGACTTCAAGCCATCAAGTTTCAAAGTTTTCAGAAGAGAAAATTTCAAAGGCGATTTTATCCCAATCAATCCATTGAAAAGTTACAATTCCGGGCAGAATCAAATTGCTTTATCTATCGTTGATTCAACAGTTAAAGCCAACAATACTTACGAATATTTCATTCTGCCGTTCGATTACTATCAGAACGAAGGCATTCCGAGCGATACTGTTACACTTCCTGCATTTTCTTTCAATAAAATTTTTCCGCCTTACGAGATAAAGGTTACCGAAATTGATTCGCTTGGAGGCTTAAAGATTAGTTGGAAATTAGATAACAAAGACAAGATAATTAGTGTTAAAATTTTCAGAAGCATTTATTCGGATAAAGACTTCACTCAAATTGGCGAGGTGAAAGGGCTCGATTCTGTTTATATTGACCGAACTGCGGAACCAATGGTGAAATACTTTTACTACTTGCAGTTGAACGACCAATTCGGCGAGGTTCCTTTACAAAGCGCAAAAGTTTTTGGTCTATATAAAAGCAATGCAATTCCCCCACCACCATACTACCTTCGACCCGATACAACTTCATTTGGCGTTAAACTCGTTTGGAATAAGCCCGATGAGTATGTCAACAAATATCACATTTACAGGAACATCGGCGATGATGAAAATCTTTCGGAACTGAAGGTAATTCAATCCACCGATTCCGTTGTGCAATTTTTGGACACAAGTTCCTCACTCAAAGGAAACCGAGTTTATTACTATTCCCTCAGAGCGGAAAACACGAGTGGAAATCTCAGCAGATTTTCGGATACTGTTCAGGTTCACCCGAAAATTAAAACAGTGATTAACTCACCAAAGCAACTGAACGGATACGAGCTCGATGGCAAAGTTTTCCTGTATTGGGAAAATTTGTTCGAAAAGGACGAAACAATCGAAGGATACAAAGTTTACCGAAAAAAGCTTGGGGATGTTAGAAATGAATTTATCGCATTGTTCGACACACTTCTGCCACCAAAACGAAATAATTTTGTCGACATAACACCAACCGAAGGCAATGATTACGAATATTCCGTTAAAGCATTCGATATGTTTGGGAATGAAAGCAATTTCTCATCGAGCATAAAAATTAGCATTCCAGAGGCGCCAATCCTACCTCCTGCTGGTTTAACTGCTATAAGTATTGATGAAGGAATAAAAATTTCTTGGCAACCAACATCTCAACAAAATAACAAAGGATATAAAATTTATAGATATGAAAGAGGGCAGGAACCAAAAGAAATCGGTTCTGTAACTGCAGAAACATACGAATATTTGGATAAATCTTGCACTAACGGAAATCTATACTTTTATTTTGTTAAAACTGTAAACAACAAAGGCAAAGAAAGTGTGCCAAGCGAAGAATTGGGAATCAGAAAATAAAATTTGAGTAGAGAAGAAATTATGAAAGCAAAATTATTACTCATTTCAATTTTTGTGCTAATTCAATTTCATTCACCTTATGCCAAAGGGCAGGGGAATGATTCAACTTCGCAAAATTTTTTTCAAAAGAATTTTTCTATTACGGGCGAAATCGGTGCTTATGGTGAACTATACTCAATCGAGGGACAGCCAAAGCGTAGACCATCCTCGACAGGAAGGATTTTCTTTCGCCCAACTATAAATTTGTTCGGCATTTTTCAAATCCCATTTGAATTTCTCCTTTCCACCGAAGGAAGTGCTGCCCGACAGAACATAAATCAATTTGGGATAAATCCAAAATGGGGATGGGGCTCGCTCCAAGCAGGCGATTTCACAGAAGAATATTCCCAGTTCACTTTGAACGGAATTAAAATTCGGGGCGGTGGATTAAGTCTCACTCCCGGGAAGTTTAGGTTTTCAACTGCCGTTGGATTCACGCAACGTTTTGTCTCCGGCGGAGCACAGGACGGTTCGTTCAAAAGGTTTTTGTTCGCCGCAAAACTGGGTTATGGTAGCGAAGAGAGCAGCTTCATAGATTTCATCTTTCTGCGCGCCCGGGATGAAAACAACCCTGCCCCATCTAATCAAAAGTCTATCACAATAATTTCGCCGAACGGAAATGATGTCTTCGAAATTGGGACTTTGCAAGTAATCCGATGGATTTCTAATGGCGTCGACGACGCAGTTAAAATTGAGCTTTCAAGAGACGGCGGTGCAACTTTTGAGTTAATCGCCGATAACCAACCTAATGTTGGATTTTATAACTGGACGGTTACGGGCGCTCCAACTTTTCAGGCGATTGTTAAAGTTTCAAGTCAAAATTATCCTGAAATATTCGATGTTAGCGACTTCGTTTTTACAATAGGTACAAATGTTCAATCGATGGTTGCCGCAAACTCAAGTGAAATTATAAATTATTATTCAATCACTCCGCAAGAAAATCTTTTGCTTGGGACGAGAGGGAAAATTTCTTTTCTCGAAAATATAATTAGTTTGGAATTCGAAGGGGCTGGTAGCGTTTACACAAGAGATATAAGAGCAAGTGAATTAAATCTCGATTCGACAGGATTTCCTTCGTTCCTTGCCCAATTTTTCAAACCAAGAGTTGGAACTAATTACGATTTCGCTGTGAACACAAGTTTAAATCTCAACTTCCCGTCATTTAACACAAAAGTTGGCTTCAAAAATATCGGACCGGGCTATCAATCGCTTGGAACTGCATTCCTGCTCAATGATATTCGCGAGTATTCACTGATGAACTCAATAAGAATTGGCACGGTTGGAGTGCTTTTAAGTTATCTCTATCAAAACGATAACTTATTGCACCAAAAGCTGTTTACAACATCAAGGAATATCATCACTCTTGGGATGAATGCTATGATAACTTCGTTTTGGAATACCAGTCTTTCGGCAAATTATTTAAAAATGAAAAACGACTCGAACAACGATTCCACCAAAACTGATTTTGGGAGTTTGGTGATTAGCACCAATCAATCGCTTTCAATTTCTCAACAAGGCTTTTTCAGAAATATTAACATCAACTACGCTTTTCAAAACTCAATCAACAATTCATATTTAATTCAAAATGCCAAAACAACGGTGCATACATTAAACCTAAGTGCAATGGTTTACCCAATGAATAACTTATCGGCAACGCTTTCGGCGGGAATCGTAAGTTCAAATGCCTTCGATACTTTAAAAACAAACACGCAAAATTACTCTTTCCAAATCCAACACACCGCTTTTTCAAACAAATTGATTACCACACTGAATCTTACAACATCATTTAGCGAGAACAACACCTCTTTTAGAACAACTTTTAGCTCTGGTTATAGATTGACCAACACCGACAACATCGGCTTGGTGTTATCCTATATGAAATACAATGGAAATTCCCAATCTGGTGGGAATTTCAAAGAATTCATTGGCAGTTTAAACTACACCCACACATTTAACCTTTTTAAAGGTAAGTAGATTTTCGGAAAAAAGACTATTGCTGCTGTGCAAGAAATGCAATTGGGATTTGCAGAAGAGACAAAGTTCCAATCCCCTGTTCAATCCAAAAGACATCGGATGTTTTAGGAACATCCGATGTCTATGAAATACTTGTAGGGGCGACCAGCCGGTCGCCCCTACATCGTTGGAACTTCGGAAACACCATTTTGGGGTTTGTTCTTACAAACGGTATTCATCACGGTTAGACATCGGATGTCTGCCAGACATCCGAGGAGTGGGGGAAAGGTGCTGTTTCTCCTCGAAAGAAACAAAGGAACCTTCCAGGTGGAAGGTTCCTTTGTTATTTCAAATGTACATTGAAACTAGTTCAGCCGGGCGTTTAAACTTTTACTGGCTCTTTGAGAGTTATTGCGTTGTATCCGCGCATAAAGGCTTCTTGATTCAAAGGAATTAATTTGTGGTAACGCTCGGGCAGTACAGATGCCAAACCTTTCCAAATTGAATCGATGCTAACAACATTCGTAATTTTCAAAAAAGCTCCAAGCATAATCATATTCAAAACTTTGGTATTTTTAAGTTCAACGGCAATTTCCCCTGCCGGCAAAGAGTAAATATTAATATCACTTCTTGTTGGAGGCTTAAGTGTTGTCGATGTATCATAAAGCAAATTGCCACCGGGTTTAACCGCAGGTTCAAACTTGTCGATTGAAGGCTGATTTAGCGCAACAACAGTATCGAATTTCGAAATTATAGGCGAGCTAATCATTTCATCAGAAACAATTGTAATACAATTGGCGGTGCCTCCTCGCATTTCTGGACCATAGGAAGGCATCCAAGTAACTTCTTTGCCTTCGAAAATAGCTGCATAGCCAAGTATCATTCCCATTGTGAGAACACCTTGGCCACCGAAACCGGAAAAAATAGCTTCATGTGTCATTTTTTCACCTCTGGAACTTTAATATCACCCAATGGATAGAAAGGAATCAAGACATTTTGAACATATTTATTGGATTCGACCGGAGTCATCTTCCAATTCGATGGACAATTGGAAACAATTTCAACAAGGCAAAAGCCCAAGCCCTGCTTCTGATATTCCAATGCTCGCTGCAAGGCTTTCTTGGCTCGTCGTACATTCTGAACTGTATTTACTGCCTGTCGAGTAACATATGCAACTCCGGGCAATGGGGCAATTAATTCACCAAACTTCAATGGATAACCCATAGTCTTGGGGTCACGCCCATACGGAGATGTAGTGGTTACCATACCATCGATAGTAGTGGGAGCCATCTGGCCACTTGTCATACCATAGACTGCATTATTAATAAAAATCACAAGGAAATTCTCGCCCCGGTTTGCAGCGTGAAGCGTTTCGTTTCCACCAATTGCAGCAAGGTCGCCATCGCCTTGATATGTAAAAACAAATTTGTCGGGCAACATTCTTTTAATCCCTGTTGCAACGGCGCAAGCACGCCCGTGGGCCGCTTGCTGCATATCAATATCCATATAATTATAAGCAAAGACTGAACAACCAACTGGGGCAACGCCGATTATATCGTGTTGTATCCCCATTTCTTCTACAACTTCCATAAAAATTTTATGCACAGTGCTATGCCCACAACCCGGGCAATAATGCATATCGACATCCAAAAGCGTAGAAGGACGCCGATAAACCAGATTTTCTGGTCTGACAATATCTTCGGCAACTACATCTAATACTTCGCCTGCCATTTTTCATTCTCCTTTTATAAACATTTTCTCAAAGTTTTCCAAAATTTCATCGGGTGTTGGAATAACTCCACCCATACGACCATAAAACTCAACTCTGGTTTTACCTTGGACCGAAAGCATAACGTCTTCGACCATCTGACCAGCGTTCATCTCGATATCCAAGATACCTTTTACTTTAGGTGCAATCTCGGCATATATTTTCTTTGGGAAAGGATAAAGAGTGATAGGCCTTATCCAGCCAATCTTATACCCTTTCTGTCGCCCAATATCCATTGCTTTCAATGCGATACGGCTCACAAGCCCAAAAGCTGTAAACACATATTCAGCGTCTTCGAGATTCTTTGTTTGGTAGCGAACTTCTTCTGCCTCCATCTGTTTATATTTTCTTTGCAAGCGTAGATTAATTTCCTCCATTTTTTCTGGCTGTATGTGCAACGAAGTAATAATTCTTCGTTCGCCATTTTTAGGCTTTCCAGTAGTAGCCCAAGGATATTCTTTATTTTCCCGCGGCAGTTGTGGCGGAAGCTCGACCTTCTCCATCATTTGCCCAAGAGCACCATCAGCAAGAATCATAACAGGGTTACGGTATTTGAAAGCTAAATCGAATCCCAGCTTCACAAAGTCCGCCATTTCTTGGACATTATAAGGAGCAAGGACAAGTAGGTGATAATCGCCGTGACCACCGCCCTTGGTTGCTTGGAAGTAATCACCTTGGGCTGGCTGGATTGTTCCCAACCCCGGACCACCACGATTAACATTTGCAAGCAAACAGGGCAACTCCGCACTTGCAATATAGGACAAGCCCTCTTGCATCAAACTGATGCCGGGACTCGACGACGTTGTCATTGCTTTTTTGCCACACCCAGCCGCACCGTAAATCATATTAATTGCTGCAACCTCGCTTTCGGCTTGAAGCACAAGCATACCTGTTCGCTTTGTAGCTTCGCGGGAAAGATATTCTATAACTTCACTTTGTGGAGTTATTGGATAACCAAAATAAGCATCTACGCCAGCGCGAATAGCTGCTTCGGCGAGTGCCTCGTTCCCTTTCATTAATTTTACTTCTCCCATATCGCTCCCTCCTAAACTGCAACTTCTTGTTTGGGTTTCAAAGACTTGCGATAGACAGTTATAACAGCATCAGGGCAAATAATTGCACAATTCACGCAACCAGTGCAGTTATCATTTACTTTGACAACATACTGGTATCCTTTGTGGTTGATTGCCTTGCCCAAAGCGAGGGTTTGCTCCGGGCAAGCTTGGATGCATAATTCACATCCCTTGCATCTTTCAATATCAATTATTACTTCACCAACAACTTTTGCCATTCTATATCCCTATTAAATTTGAAAATTGCAAATTAAAACATATTTTTTTATTTTAAATTAAAAAATTAAGTTATATAATTCCAAAATGTTGTTTAATGTTGCAAGACCTCAAACACATCCCATTAATTTCGCAATTGGGTCTCGTGATTTATCTTTTTGAAAAGTTTATATTTTTGTAGGGGCAATTCAAGAATTGCCTCTACTTTATTACAAAAAGACATCGGATGTTTGCGAAACATCCGATGTCTGAAAATCTTTGTAGGGGCGACCGGCCGGTTGCCCCTACATCGTTGGAAATCTCGGAAACATCATTTTTTGTGCAAACATAAATGTCTGCCCTTACGATGGTAATAATGTCCTGGAAAGGGTAAGGAATTATGTTTTGTTTTGTAGAAGGAAATAATTATTCGCCCCTACAAATTTTGAATTATAAACAATTTTATAATTTCATTTCAATTTAAATTATGATTGACTGTCTTAAGAAACCCCGAAAAAAATTTATTTTTGTAGTCAAAATCAAAGTTTAACGCAAGGGTTGATTTATCTTCTAAATATTTATTCCAAAAATCTCTCTGATTACCAATCCAATTAGGAAAGTAATTCCTGTTACAACGAGATTTATAAGAACCATTTCCAAGAAACGGGATTTGAAGGAATAATCCTTCGCAACGGAAATGTAGTAATTAAAACAGAAGATAATAAGTATTGCGATGGCAATGGTAATAATCATTGCAAAAAATGGATTTGTGAATATAAGATATGGAGCGACAAGGAGAAGAACTGTGATAATATAAGCAATGCCAGTGTAAACGGCGGATTTCAAATGGTCTTTGCCTTCGCCTTCGGCTCTTGCCGAAAGATACGAAGAGGCGGACATCGAAAACGATGCAGCAATTCCTGTTATCAAGCCAGCGAGGGCAATGATTCGGGTGTTTTGCAAGGCAAATGTTAAGCCAGCAAGGGCTCCTGTGAGCTCGACCAGTGCATCGTTCAAACCCAGAACTATTGCTCCAGCATATTTTAATTTTTCCTCGTCGATTAAGCCGATTAGCGTGTTTTCGTGGGTTTCTTCTTCGGCAATAATTTTTTTTGCTTCGGGAATGGCTTCAACGATTTGGGTGTAGTAGTTCTGTGCCCGCTCTTCGGCTTTCTCCATCAACTTTATACTAAAAGTTAAGCCCAAAAATCTACCGAGAAAAGAATAGAACCAAATAACCCATTTGTTGGGTTTTACTTCTTGTTGAGTGTATTTTTTCCAAAAATTATGATGCCCCAACTCATCGTTTGCAATTCTGTTCAAAACATCGGCAGTCGCTGTTCCGTTGAATTTTTTTGCAAGATTGCGATAAACAAAATATTCAGTCTGCTCGGTCTTTTGTATCTTCAAAATTTTTTTCAATATGCTCTCGTTTAGATCCACTTCGACACCCAAAATTTATTGAAACAAATTCGACTTAAAAATAATATAATCCGAAAGTCTTCATTTATTATTTTTTAAAGGGGAAGTATTTATGATGTTTGAACTTGAATTCGAGAAAATACACGGTTTTTCAAACCTTTTTTGTGATTTTTTGAAAGGAAAACCATTTCTTCTCGGTCGCCTGCGCAACGAACTGGAACTATTCCGTACCCCTGAAATTATCGAAAAAAAATTGAAGTCATATACTAAAAGGAAAAAATTTTTAGAAGTTATTCGGGAAAGCAATTCGGACATTGAATTAACCGAACAACAAAAAGAGAATTTGAAGATTCTAATGAACGAAAATGCACTTGTGGTGATAACGGGACAGCAACCTGCAATATTCGGCGGTCCGCTCTACACATTGTATAAATCAATATCTGCCATAGAGCTATCGAGACGGCTCAAAGAAACTTACCCCGAGTTTGACTTCGTGCCTGTCTTTTGGCTCGAAGATAATGACCACGATTACCAAGAAGCAACACAAGTCTTTCTCCTCGATAAGTTTGCAAATCCCCTCGCTCCCGATTTAAAGCAACTCACAACTTCAGACAACAAGCGAAGTATTGCGGATATTCCAATCGACAAAGCCATTATCGATTTCCTTGAATTTTATTTTGAAAGCAACAATCTTATTGCTGTTCAACCTAAATTGGCATCGCAAATTTTGAATTTTTGCAAAGCCGATGTGAATCTGCCGACCCCGTTCAAGAAAATTCTGAACTTGGCTTTGGGAAACTACGGGATGCTATTTCTTTCGGCAAGTCTTTGTCGAAAGCATCATGCTTTTGCCGAAATCATTCGGAAAGAGATTGAACAGGTTGGCGTTAGCCACAAAATTATTGAGTCGGCAAATCGACTCATCGAGGGGATGGGCTACCATATCCAAGCGAAATCATTCGACGTCAATGCCTTCTATCATTTGAATGGCGAAAGGATAAAAATTCAATTTGACAAAGGGGTCCAAAAATACAAAATAAAAGACACTTTGCTTACTGAACAGGAACTTTTGCGACTTTTCGAAGAAAATCCCGCAAACTTTTCGCCAAATGTGTTGCTTCGACCAATTTGCCAAGACTTTATTGTGCCAACGGTGGCAAGCGTTCTCGGTCCCAGCGAAATTGGATATACAACACAGCTTCCTGAACTTTACGAATGGTTTTCGGTTGTAATGCCGGCAATCATCCCTCGCCATTCAATTACTTTCGTCCCTGCCAAATTTGCATCAAAACTGGTCGAAAGCGGGATTGAATTTTTCTTTCAAAAGCCTGAAACTTTTGAAAAAACAATTTATGAACAAAACAGAGACCAAACATTGCTCGAAACAATCGAAAATCTGGAAGCCCGCTTCAAGGCAATATTTAACGAGATGCAAGAAGTAGCGTCGCAAATCGACCGAACACTTGTTGCAAGCAGTGAGGCACATTTTAGCAAATCTTTTCGCTCTTTTGCAGCTTTGAAAGAAAAGATTTTCTCTCGTGAACGAAGAAAAATCCTCGAGCAATCGAATTCCTTGATTTTGCTAAACAAATATATTTTCCCCAAAGGAACTTTGCAAGAAAGAATTGTTGCAACAATTTATCCCTTGCTTTTATTCGAAGCAAAAGAATTCCTGAACAAAATCGAGGGCATCTGCTCGCGTCCCAAGGATAGACATTACATCGTTGTTGTTTGAGGGAATCTAGTTCCCTCTTTGGTAAAGTATGATTGAACAAGGGCTTGAAACCCTTTGGGTTGTTGCCAGACATCGGATGTTTCAAAAACATCCGATGTCTTTAAATTTGCACACGGTCTTGCATCCCGTGCTCTGCTATGAACCCAACAAACATTAAAATTGGCTTATTTATAAATTTTATTGTTTTTCCTATGATTGATGAATTTGTTAGATGAATAATTTATTTCTTCAGACATACCTGTTTGCGAAACACCGGATGTCTTTATAGAAGCAGACATCGGATGTTTCAAAAACATCCGATGTCTTAAAAAAAACGACATCAAGCAAAAGTGCACAAGGAGTTGTTATTCTCGGTAAGTACAGTGAAGAACACAAAATCATCGAAGCTTGGGCACATCTAAATAAAAAATTTTTTGTACAATCTGTGTCCAAACTTCTCGAAATATGCAAAGTAGCCGGTGAACCATTGGAAAAGGGAAACCCCAACACTCTGGCTTTCCTGTATATCTTTGTAACTCGTTATCCCGCCAGTACGTATGATGTGGAACTCGCCCCGAAGCGACTTCGTCCGCAAGTATTTCCCCGCGGCTTCGGTCAATGCATAAGAGCGATTTTTCAAAGGAATTCCACTAACTCCGCCACCGAAATTGCTGATAAAAAAATCGTAGGCGTTCTTTTCTGCTGGATTTATCAAATCGGAAATCTCTTTGTAATTTGTTGAAGTGTTTCCAAAGTTCAATCCATCGTAACCAAGTTCGAGCAGTAAATCAATTAAATTTGGCACAAACTCAATGGCAAAGTCATTCGAGAGCTTCACAATTACAGGTAAATTCCGCTTCCTTTGCCGAAGGAAATTCTTGGCGATGTATTCCATCCGTGCAACGAATTTCTCGTCAAGAGATGAATAGTCCCGCCCGCTATGTTGCACATTCGGACAGCTTTCGTTTATCTCAATAAAATCGATGTTTGAATCCTCGACACGATAAAGGGTACTAACAAAAGTTTCCAAATCCGAAAGCGAATCCGAGTCCGAAGCAAGACTTAGCCCAAGCGGAACACCGGGCTTCTTTTCTATTGTCTTCAAAACATTCAGAACTGCTTTGAGTCCAGGATTTGGAAGCCCCATCCAATTTGAACTTGATACAGAAAGTGGAAAAGGCAAAAAAGGATGGCGGATGCCTTTGCGAGCGTTCCCTTTGCGTGGCTCTGGGGTAACCGTGCCTGCAAGGAACGCCCCAGCCCCTTGCAAACAAGCCACTTCGTAGCCTTTGCCATCTTTGAACATCCCTGCTGCGTTGAACAAAGGGCTTCGGAACTTTATGCCCCAGAACTCACGCGCTAATTCTGCGGGAAGTTCAACTTGCTCTGGTCTTTCTTCAATAAGTTTTTTTAGAAAAAATTTCCTGCCATAGGAATAAACAAAACAAGCAAGGAATGGGAAACTACTTACCAAAGACTTCCTTATCGGTCTATCAATCTTCGAAAGAAATTCGCAAAAGGTCATTTTATTCTACCTTGTACATATAATTTGGAATTTTTACTTTCAAAATTGTGTAGCCGCCTTCGAGGTCGCTCCATTGGTCACCGATTGAACCAATAATCTTGTATCCTTTCTCTGTTAACTCTTTTCGTTTAAGAGATTTAAATTCCCTTGCGGTGAGATTGGTTTCGCTCGAGCCACGACAAATTAGCGTGTCGAAAGTTCCATAGCCAGCCTTTTTCAAATTGTTAAAAGTCGTCTGATACTGGCTCTGACTTCGTCCAGTTATGAAAATAATCTTAATGCCTCGCAACACCAGCGTATCGTAGAATGCTTTGACTTGGCGTATTGGAACAGCCTTTTCCGTTTCGACCCACTTATCCCATTCACTTTTGATATAGCCAAAATCGTATTTCATTTCATATTCAAAATTCGAAAGAGCAGTTTCGTCCACATCGAAAACGAAAGCAGAGTTTTTGCCGATTTGCAAGGAATTCAACTGTCGTATTGCGTCGGCAATAATCGTGTCCAGCTCAAGGGAGTATTGCCCCGAAAGATAATACTCCTTTATCGCCTTCTTGGCATCGCTCAAATTTACAACTAACGGCGGCTGCGAAGCCACTCGATTGAAAAACACAAGCAAAAAGGCAAAAAGAAACATTGTTTGGATTGTCCTTCGCATTTTTACCTCCTTTTTACATCAACAGAAACATAATCAAGTAGTTTCAAAACTTCTGGTTTGATTTTTACAATCAAACCTTGTTTCCCTCCATTGATATAAATTTCGTCAAGTTCGAAAATGGAATTCTGGATGTATACTTTCATCTTTCGCAGAACCCCAAAAGGCGAAGTCCCACCGAAGACACAGCCTGTCCACTTCTTGGCAGTCTTCTGGTCGCAGGGCTGAACTTCCTTCACACCGATAATTCGGGCGAGTTCTTTTTCGGAGACTTCCAAATCGCCGTGCATCAGGACAAGGAACGGGTCGAGCTCGGGGGCACAGAACACAAGCGTCTTCACCACATTATGCAAAGGGACGTTTAGTTCCTCGGCAGTTTGCCGAGCCCCACCTTTCGGCTGGTAGTCATAGGTGAACACCTCGAACTCAACATTATGTTCTTTTAAAAACCTAATTGCATTAGTCATAACATCGAATAAAATAAAAGCAAAATTAAGCATAAGCCAGCAAAAGACAAGTTTGGATTTAAAAAATAAATGCCTTTGGCTGGGTTTACTGATTACCATATGGGAAAAATTACGAGAAATATAGGAAAAATTGTCTCCCTAAAAAAATTATTTAACCCCAATTAAAAATTATGTACGTTTAATTTTTTAAATAAAAAAATTTGGATATTTAAAATTTTTATTGTATTTTGCACCTGCCTGTTTAATATATTTTGAAAATGTTTCGTCATCGGGAAAAGAAATTGTATTCTTTACTTGCCAAGCAGGTAATAAATTCTTTGCATAAAGTTCCTCTTGTGTTTAATTCTATTCGCCTAACAAGAGAGAGAGAGAGAGAGAGAGAGAGAGAGAGAGAGAGTATATTCGGAAATCAAACTCCGAAATAGATGTGCAAGGAAGAAGGGTTCGCTCGATGCTTGCGTTCTGCTTGCTCGCCCTCCCCCTTTTTGTATCATCAACCTGACGAATTAAAAAATGCACCGCGTCCGCTTGTTCCCAATTCGCCTTAAAAAATTTTTTAAACAAATTCAAAAAAATTATGTTAAACAATTTAAAGGAGAAAAAAATGAAAAAGATTGGAAATTTATTGGTTCCATTTTTTTTCCTTTTATTATTTTTTCACTTCAAAGCCAATTCCGTTCCAATTAGCTGCCGAACAGATTGTTACGATTCGATTCCTTATGTTCATGACGTTATGTTTGTGCCAATCCCGGGTTGCCCAGAATGTACTGTTAGGGTGGATTTCCTTTACAGATATGGAATTTGCGATGGCCACGAAGTTAAAGATTTATATGTGGTAGGTTTCGAGTATGATGCTGGATTTTGCCCTTGTCTTAAAAACAAAAGTGATTGGGAAAGATGGGATAGCGTTTTGGTTCATTTTGTTAAACGATTCTATTGGACTGACTCGGATGAAGACCAAATTGATTCTGTAACATTAAAGTATCCACCCTGCGCTAAAACAAAAGGCGTTCATATTGGAGGCGGAAAAATTCGATACGGAGAATTCTGTTACGAAGACACCGCCTGTTGTATTCACGCCCTAAAATTACTCAGAATGTGGGAAAATAATGACACAACCAAACCCAGACAACCTAATTTTATTCTGTCAGATGTAGTTGTACTGAACAATAATGATATTTGTCCTGTTGACACTATAGTGAATGGTGATACTATTCGGTGTACGAATATTTGCAATAAAATTGTGGAAATAGACCCCTGGCCACCGGGTACTCCTATTTATTTAACAAAAAACGATTTTAGCACTTTTGAAAACTTCAAAGGTTCGTTTTATGTAACCACAAATGAATTAATATTACCTTTGAATTTAAAGCCCACCCCACATTCGGTGAATATCAAGATTTATAGTACTATTGGTGAGCAAGTTTTTAAAGAAACAAAAATATTAAGTGAAAATGCCCAAGCCTCTTTGCAATTAGGTTCCTTAAACAACGGAGTTTATTACCTTTTAATCGAAGATAGCCAAAATCCTTTTGAGTACGAAATTGTTAAAGTTTTAATTTTAAAGTAGGAGTGAAAAATGAGGAGGTTTACTTTTGCTATTTCAACATTTTTAGTTTTGGCGGTTTCCTCTTTACTTTGTCAGATACCAAAGGAGCAAGTTAAATGGATATTGCCCAAAAATGCATCCCCCGCCGGTATGGCGGGGGATACATTATTAATAATGACGACCGACCTGCCATTTGTTTTTGTTTACAATATCAAGTCCGATAGTGTAATTTACTGGTATCCTTTGTCAAAATTTTGGAAATTTTATAAAATTGAATTCGATAATGAAACATTTAATCTTGCACTCACATACTTAACCAAAGATACTACATTAACTTTTGAGCTTCACTCTTTTGAATTGGGTATTGTTTCGAGCTTAACTTTAAAATTCGAAAAAAATAAATTTCCCGCTCAATGTTATTACGATTTCAAAAAGAACATTTTGTACTCTTTGACCAATGACTTCAACTTCTTGGTCATCAATCTATCGAATAGCGATACATTATTTAATTTTTTTGAAGATGAATCGGAAGCAGAAGATTTAGTTTATTCCTTTTCATTATCCGATGATAAGAAGCTTTGCGGTATTCTGGGCGGTAAAAGATTATACCTACTTGATTTAGAAAATTATAAAATTGAAAAAACATACTCTCTTATTTCATATCCTACGCATCGAATTAGAATTTCCCCAGGTAACAAATATGTTGTTCATTTTGGTTACGACATCACTTGCGATTTAATTGACCTCGAAAAAGATACAATATATAAGAGCAAAGTTGTTGGGAAATCGGGGCAAATCGAATTTACCAACGATAATAAATATCTTTTAGTTCGGGAGTCCACCAGTTCTACACTGTTTAAATATAAAATACCAGACTTAACTATCGAGGCCAGAGAAACAATAGCAAAAACCTCAACCGTGTTTTTAAAAACACAATTCGAAGGGAACGAAGCACTAATAATTAGCCCAAATGATGCAGATTTTAAAGGGCTTTATGTATACTATATCGATACCCTTGGACCCCGTAAATTGCTCTACATTTCAACCGTAAATAATTTTTATCCTTGTGGACAAAAAAATCTGATTTTTGTTCAACAAAGTCCAAAAGGTTACCCTATAATTCGTAATTCCAAAGATGGGAAGTTGGCTGGATTTTTTAGACCCCCCACCGCTTTGAACAATATTAATTTCTCAACAATTTTACCATATTATTTTTATTCTAGTAACGATACTATTTTTGTTTCCGAGCTATTTTCTAACCAAGTTGTTAAGCATATACCATTAAAGGACCATAATCCGGAAGTAATCCAATTTTCCAACGATTTGAAATATTTGCTCTTTCGGTCAAATTCAAACACCGACACTTGCTTTAAAATTCTTAATACAGAAACTATGGAAATAGTCTATGAATTTAAATCAGGCGAAAAATGTATTTTACCCCAGATTATTATAACACAAGGTGTTTATAATAGACTTTTCGACTATGGGCGTTTTTCGAGTGATTCAAAATATTTTGGTTTCACCTATCGAAAATCCGCAGATTCTCCTTTTATTTTTGCTGTGGTAGATTTAGAGAAAGGCGATATAATTTTCTATGAATTTATCCAAAGCCCTTTTGCTTATAGTTTTGGTGATTATGGTTCGGATGAAATTTTCATTCAAAATGGTTCAATGCAAATACGCAAAGTAAACTTAAAGACCAACGAAACTTTTGCTTTTCCCGAAGTAAGTTCATTTAATTCTTCTATGTGCAGTCTTTTTAATAGACCACAATCTAACTACTTAGTTCAACTTATACCCAAAATGGATGTAACCTATATGTTAATATTTAACAAAATGGACGGTAAAATTGAAAAAATGATGTCACTATTCATCGATAGCGTTCTAATTAATGAATTCATTATGGTTTTTTATTTCAATGAACTTTACTCTTTGTTTTATCCCAATTTCTCATCTTATCCAATTTTTGCTTTCTGGGATTCTTTGACTACCGTTGCAACAGTTGAAAATTATGGTTTCCATTCTCCTAATAGTCGAATTACAATTTGCCCTAATCCTGTAAATGACATTTTGGTTATTATATTGGAAGATACATTGCAAACTCTAAATGAAATCGAAGTATTTGATATTTTGGGTCGTAGTTTGCTGAAATTCCAAAATCAAACACAAAAAAATTTCATCCAGTTAAATGTCTCTTCGCTACCCACAGGTGTATATTTTATTAAAATCAATTATAGTATGTTCAAATTCATAAAAAATTACTGAAATATTCAAAAGTTATTGGTAATTCAATATGTTAAGCAATTGGGGAGGGTGGTGAAAGGGCTCTAACCTTTTGCAAGGAATTCACATCGGTTGTTTGCACAACAACCAATGCCTTTCTTTCGGGCAGACCAACACCTTGTGAAGTTCTATTATTGCAACCGAGTATCGTGACGACAATTCCCAATTTGTTTTACTGAATTATATGGCATAAAATTTGCTTTTTTTCATTTCTTATGAAAGTAAAATTCGAGACAATAAAGTTTCTACTGGTTGCTCTGATTGTTTTGCTGGTAGGATGCTCTCCGATTGTTCATTTTACATCGCAACAGAGTAAGCAATCTCGGTCTCAAAATTGGGGTATAGCCAGTAAAAACGAAAATCTCGACCCAGTTCGGCTTAAAGTCATCGAAGAAGCAAACAAATGGTTGGGAACTCCATATTGTCTTGGCGGGATTGCAAATTGCGTCGATTGTTCTGGGCTGGTGCAGAATATCTTTCGAAATGTTGGAATAACATTACCCCGAACCGCATCCGAGCAAGCCCAAACGGGAAGGCTAATTAAAACCCAAGATATAACCGTTGGAGATTTGCTATTTTTTGGTAACGGCAAAAAAATATCCCACGTTGCCATTTATGTGGGAAACAACGAAGTCGTCCATGCATCGTCAAGCCGTGGTGTGGTTCGGGACAGGCTGGATACTATCCTTATGTCGAACTTCCTTTTCGCAAAGCGAGTGATTGAGAACAACTAAGGTTGAGAGTTTAGGAAAAAAAAAGGTCGGCAGCTACCTACTCTCCCACCGGGGAACCCGGCAGTACCATTGGCCTTGCGGGGCTTAACTTCTCTGTTCGGAATGGGAAGAGGTGTTTCCCCCGCAGTATCGCCACCGACCTTAAAGTTTTATGCGAGATGAGAGTTTCTGGGCAATGGGTGGTCACATATTCAAGAAGGTCGACGAAGTGGGAGCCAACCTAAAAATATAATGGTAAGCCCTCGGACAATTAGTACTCCTCCGCTAAACGCGTCGCCGCGCTTACACGTGGAGCCTATCGACCTGGTAATCTCCCAGGGTCCTTACTGGCTTAAGCCATGGGACACCTAATCTTGGGGCAGGCTTCGCGCTTGAGATGCTTTCAGCGCTTATCCTTTCCGGACATGGCTACCCTGCCGTGCCGCTGGCGCGACAGCAGGCACACCGTAGGTCCGGTCGTCACGGTCCTCTCGTACTGATGACGGGACCCCTCAAGTGTCCTTCGCCCGCATAGGATAGGGACCGAACTGTCTCACGACGTTCTGAACCCAGCTCACGTACCGCTTTAATCGGCGAACAGCCGAACCCTTGGGACCTTCTCCAGCCCCAGGATGCGATGAGCCGACATCGAGGTGCCAAACCTTGCCGTCGCTGTGGACGCTTGGGCAAGATCAGCCTGTTATCCCCGGCGTACCTTTTATCCTTTGAGCGACGGCCCTTCCACTCGGAGCCGCCGGATCACTAAGCCCTGCTTTCGCATCTGCTCGACCTGTCGGTCTCGCAGTCAAGCCACCTTCTGCCTTTGCACTCAACGCACGATTACCGACCGTGCTGAGGTGACCTTTGGAAGCCTCCGTTACTATTTAGGAGGCGACCGCCCCAGTCAAACTGCCCACCTACCACTGTCCCCGAGGATCCACTCCTCCGGGTTAGGATTCGAATGCAGCAAGGGTGGTATTTCACCGTCGGCTCCACACCCCCCGCAAGGGGTGCTTCACAGCCTCCCACCTATCCTACGCATGCTGCACCCAAACCCAATAGTAAGCTGCAGTAAAGGTGCACGGGGTCTTTCCGTCCATATGCGGGTAACCGGCGTCTTCACCGGTACCACAAGTTCGCCGAGCCCGTGGTTGAGACAGTGCCCAAGTCGTTACACCATTCGTGCAGGTCGGAACTTACCCGACAAGGAATTTCGCTACCTTAGGACCGTTATAGTTACGGCCGCCGTTTACCGGGGCTTCAGTTCGGAGCTTCGCCTTGCGGCTAACCCCTCCCTTTAACCTTCCGGCACCGGGCAGGTGTCACACCCTATACTTCCTCTTCACGAGTTAGCAGAGTGCTGTGTTTTTGATAAACAGTCGCTTGGGCCCTTTCACTGCGGCTCCCTTGCGGGAGCACCCCTTCTCCCGAAGTTACGGGGTCAATTTGCCGAGTTCCTTAACCACGGCTCACTCGCGCGCCTTAGTATATTCAACCCACCCACCTGTGTCGGTTTCCGGTACGGTCACCTAAGAGATACCCACGGCTTTTCTCGGCAGTGTGCTTTTCCGATAGAGGATAGCCAGTAACCCCTATCGAATACGCTCCTGCGTCCCCGCGGTTAACTCTTTCGGTGGTGCAGGATTATTTAAAAACCTGCTTCCCATCGGCTACTCCTTTCGGACTCGCCTTAGGGGCCGACTAACCCTGGGCTGACGAACATGGCCCGAGGAAACCTTGGGTTTTCGGCGCGGAAGATTCTCACTTCCGTTATCGCTACTTATGCCAACATCTGCTCTTCTGCACGCTCCAGCAAACCTCGCGGTTCACCTTCACAGCGGTGCAGAATGCTCCCCTACCGCTCCGAGTTGCCTCGAAGCCCGCGATTTCGGTGAGACGCTTAGTCCCGATAATTGTCGGCGCTGCGTCGCTCGACCAGTGAGCTATTACGCACTCTTTAAATGAATGGCTGCTTCTAAGCCAACATCCTGGTTGTCTAAGCAACGCAACCTCCTTTGCCTGTTAGCGTCTACTTAGGGACCTTAATCGGCGGTCTGGGTTGTTTCCCTCTCGGCGATGAAGCTTATCCCTCACCGCCTCACTCCCGACCATTATGTAGCCGGAATTTGTAGTTTATCTGGGTTTGGTACCGCTTTAACGGCCCTAGCCCAATCAGAGCCCTACCTCCGGT
>Ga0078972_1001330_pt1:0-65000 | contig 93573 bp, 68 predicted proteins | sample YelNatPaOPGAMG01_FD_67568 | JGI IMG/M metagenome (GOLD analysis project Ga0078972, IMG submission 67568) | Hot spring thermophilic microbial communities from Obsidian Pool, Yellowstone National Park, USA - OP-RAMG-01 (SPADES assembly) (version 2) | ecosystem: Environmental > Aquatic >... | reverse complement strand
TGTTCAGCTCATATTGCAATACTTTAATAAAGGTTGGTCCGGGCTGGGGTTGCCATTCAATTAAGCTTAAGTAGAGTTTTTGGCTATTAGGCGAAAAATAAATGTCTTCAATTAATTTTAGGTTAGTTGTATCATCAAAAATTTTAATAGGTTGCGAAATTTTCCCGGTTTCTCGGTCGAATTTTGCAATTTCCCAAAAGACCCCATCCAAATCATCTTGCAAACGAAAAGCTATTTTCTCGCCATTTGGAGAAGTCAGTATATAATCCCAGTATTCAATAATGTAATTAAAACTGGAATAAATTTTTTTATTTAAACCAAAATCATTTATTATTTCACCACCTTCAATCCCATTCTTTGTAATAAGAAAATTGTGAATTTTACCGTTTCTGTCGACAGCAAGTAGCCAAATATCTTTTTCGTTCTTGTGCAAAATTGGAATGTAATCAACGTAGTAAAAAACATCGTTGGACAAAAATTTCTTCTTTTCTACTACTTTGCCTAATCCATTGTTTTGTGTCATATCAATGATTGAATAGCTCACAAAAAAAGGGAATATGAAACCACCGTAGCTATCATTTCTTGGTAATGCTGTTGTTAAAAAGAGGTAATACTTTGTTGAATCTCCCGGGAATGGCAAAATTATTGGTTTTGAAGAAATAAAAGCACTATTATTAAAGTTCGGAATTAATTTGGTTTGAACCTGATTAAAGGAAAGCCAAAATAAAGAATCACCATTGTCCATAATTTTGAATTCACGATTGTAAACTCTAATACCATCGGTATGGAATAACAAATTACCATAAACATCACTAACTGTTGAATAGCCGTTGAACAAAGGCATTAGATACAATTTATAAAAATTTTTATTATTCCCCGAAATAGTGAAAGTATCATAAGTAAAACCAATTAACGGAGGTAAATTTAATTTCAAAAAATTAATTCCCTCCTTACAAAAACTATTGAATGTTATTCCATTACGTTCCCAGAAAATATTAAAAGCTTGCCTTTGCGAAAAAGAACCTGTAATGGAGAGTAAAAGTAAAATTAACGAAAATAAAAATACTTTTTTCATATTCCCTCCAAATAAATCAACACACCGGAGCCCCTAATGTGAATTAGGGACTCCGCAACACTCACCTCAAAATTACAAACATTTTTCGAGAAATTACAAATTTTTTTTGATTAACTCATTGATGTTGAAATGGTATGTTGTATATTTGCTAAATTAATCTATGTATATTTGCTTTCGGAGATGAATGCGATTGAAGATTTATATCAAAGGTTGAGCTGTTGCGATATTTGCCCGCATTCGTGCAATGTTAACCGTTTGGCTGGCGAAACGGGGGTATGCGGTGCTACCGCCGAAGTTGTTGTGGCTTCCTTTGGTCCCCATTTCGGCGAAGAGCCTGAACTGGTGGGCTATTTCGGTTCGGGCACAATCTTCCTTTCGGGATGCAATATGCTTTGCGTTTTTTGCCAGAACTACACGATTAGCCACTATCGCCAAGGCAAAATTTTCTCGATTGCAGAACTTGCCGACTGTATGCTTCGACTACAAGAAATTGGATGCCACAATATTAATTTTGTTACCCCTACACACTATGCACCGCAGATTGCTCGTGCAATTGTCGAAGCACGAAGTCTTGGGCTGACTATCCCGATTGTTTACAATTCAAGCGGATACGATAAGGTCGATACCCTAAAATCTTTGGAAGGGCTGATAGATATCTATATGCCCGATTTGAAATTCCTCGACCCCGAAAAAGCTAATTTATACTCGGAAGCGAGAGATTATTTTGCTTATGCCTCGTCGGCAGTGATTGAAATGTATCGGCAGGTGGGGAATCTGGTCGTCCGCAACGGAATTGCAAAGCGTGGGTTAATCATTCGCCATCTCATTTTGCCCGAAAATCAATCCGACACAATCGATATAATCGATTTCATTGCAGAAAATCTTGGCACCGATGTCTATTTGAATCTTATGGACCAATACTACCCAAGATTCAATGCCTATCAGTATCCACGAATTAGCCGAAGTTTAATACACGAAGAGTATAATTATTATGTTGACTACGCCCGCAGCAAAGGTTTCCACATTCCCGAATACATCTTCGGAAGTTAATAGTGCCGTTCGCCAAAAATTGCAGTTCCAATTCGGAGAATTGTAGCCCCTTCTTCGACAGCAATCATATAATCGTTAGTCATACCCATCGAAAGTTCAGTAAGAGGCAACTCGGGGAACTTTTGTTTTGCCTCTTCGAAAATCGAGCGAAGAAGCCGAAATTCCTTGCGGATGGTATTCTCGTCGGTCGAAAAACTGCCAATCGTCATCAAGCCAATAACCCGAAGGTTTGGCAATTGCCCAATCTGTTCGATTAAAGGCAAAGCCTCTTTGGGTTCACAACCGAATTTGGATTCCTCGCCCGAAGTGTTCACCTGCACCAACACATCAACAACTCGATTGTGCTTTTCCGCTTGTCGGTTAATTTCGTTTGCCAAATGGACTGAATCCACAGAGTGAATCAATTTGACGAATGGAATTATGTATTTGACTTTGTTGGTTTGCAGATGCCCAATGAAATGCCAGTTGGGGTGAACATCGGAAATTTGCTTAAGAAGTTCGTACTTTGTTTTTAATTCCTGAGCATAATTTTCGCCGAAATCTCTTATCCCGGCCTCAATTGCATACTTTATCGCTTCAACAGGGTGGGTTTTGCTAACAGCAACAACTTTGATATCGCGAGCGATACCAAATCTTTTTTTGACCAAATCAATATTCTCAAGAATTTGCTTATAATTTTTCTCAATCACTTCCTTTGAATATGTCGATTCCATTTTACACTCCCATTTTAACAAATATAAACTTTCGCAAAATATTTTTATTTTTGACTTTTTTTAAGAAGGTAAAATATGGAATTTATTGCTATTCCCGTGTATATGATTATTCCCTTCGTTTTGATGTTGCTTGCAATTGCAATTTTACCACTTGCAACTCCGCATTTTTGGGAAAGCAATCGAAACAAACTCATTGTTAGTTTAATTTTGGGTATCCCAACAGCAGGATGGCTTTTGTTCAATCAACTTTCCGAAGCGTTGATTCACTCGATTTTCTTCGACTATGTACCTTTTATTATCCTGCTTGGAGCTTTGTTTGTAATTTCGGGCGGAATATACCTCGACGGCGACCTCGAAGCAAAGCCAACCGTGAACCTCGTCTTCCTCATCATTGGCTCCATCCTTGCTTCTTTGATGGGAACCACTGGCGCAGCAATGCTTCTCATTAGACCATTGTTGAAAACGAACTTCCGTCGGAAACATAAAACTCATATTGTTCTATTTTTCATAGCGATTGTCGCAAATTGTGGTGGCTTGCTCACCCCATTAGGCGACCCACCTTTGTTCATTCTGTATTTACGAGGAGTTCCCTTCTTCTGGTTCCTTAACTTAGTCAAAGAATGGTTCGTTTGCAACTTAATTCTTTTAATTATTTTCTATTTGATTGAGCGTCACAATTACAAAAAAGAAGCAAAGGAAGATTTAATCAAAGACCTCGAAGAATACAAGCCCTTGCGGTTACGCGGAACGATAAATCTTCTTTTCCTGTTAGGGGTTGTTCTCTCTGTTGCATTCCTCAATCCATTATATTTGCCTTTTGTAAAGCCACACCACATTAGTTCATACATTCGCGAAATTGCGATAATTTTTATGGCTGTGCTTTCTATGATTTTCACCAAAAAAGAAGTCCGCCAGGCGAACAGATTCAATTGGCATCCCATCGAAGAAGTTGCTTATCTTTTCTTTGGAATTTTTATTACAATGACGCCTGCTTTGCTTTACCTCGAAGAACACGCCCGAGAGTTTGGATTGACGACAATCCACGCGTTCTACTATGCCTCGGGTGCATTGAGTTCGTTCTTGGATAACACACCAACCGCTGTAACTTTCTATTCGTTGGCAAAGGGGCTTATTCATCAACAGCCGCACTTGTTCACCGACCCTGTGATTGTTGGCGGCATCCCTGAACACTTGCTCGAAGGAATCGCAACGGGGTGCGTCTTTTTTGGTTCGATGACCTACATAGGCAACGGACCGAATTTTATGGTCAAAGCCATAGCCGAGCACGAGAAAGTCCCAATGCCACACTTCTTTGCGTATATGTATGGATTTTCGTTGATTATCCTGCTCCCAACTTTTATCATTGTGCAATTGCTGTTTATACATTAACCTTTAAATCAATTTGATTATTTAAAAATTTAATGATAATTTAGAAAGTTATTATATCTATTTTATGGGGAAATTTCAAATAAGTTACAAACGAATTAATCCAGTTAAGTCTTTTGGAGAATTACAGCCATCTCTCTTGGTTGATGTACCAGAATTGACACCCAAACAGAAATTTTTGAATTCACTTGGAGGGGTCGAGAAAAAATATAAAAGATACTTAGGGTCACCTTTAAGATATGCTGGGGGTAAAAGCTGGGCAGTTGGCTATGTTGTCGAAAAGTTGCCCGAAAATATCCAAAGGCTCGTTTCACCTTTTTTTGGTGGCGGTTCAATTGAAATAGCGGTAGCAAAAGAATTAGGAATAAATGTAATAGGTTTCGAGATATTCGATATTCTCGTAAATTATTGGAAAATACAAATTGACAAACCAAATGAATTATATCAAGAGTTAAGTAAATTAAAACCAAATAAGGAAACATATAAGTGGGTAAAAGAAGAACTAAAGAAGCATTGGAAGGGCGTTATTAATCTTCCACCTTTGATTTTGGCTGCATACTATTATTTTAATCATAATTTATCTTATGGTCCGGGATTTTTAGGGTGGATGTCTAGTGTTTATTCAAACGAAGAAACATACTCTCGCCTTTTGGAAAGGGTAAAAAACTTCAATGTAAAAAACATTACTATTGAATGTGCTTCTTTTGAAGAGGTTTTACCGAAATATAAAACAGATTTCCTTTACTGCGACCCACCATATTATTTAGGGAAAGATAGTACTTTGTTTAGAGGACTATATCCACAACGTAACTTCCCCATTCATCATAACAATTTTGACCACAATTTGCTTAGAGAACTTCTTTTGCAACACCAAGGTGGTTTTATCTTATCTTATAATGATTCTCCAACAATCAGGAATTGGTATAAAGATTTTGAAATTATTGAATTACCTATACACTACACAATGGGGCAGGGCGAGACCAGAATAGGATTGAACCGAAAGTTGAAAAATTCAAATCATATTAAAAAGATAAAAGAATTGTTGATAGTCAAGGAACATTGAATGCCAAAAAAGAAAGCTATGACATCTGAAAAAGCTAGCTTCGTAAAAAGGAAAGGGCACGAAGATGCTCGTGAATTTGCTGAATTATTAGGAATCGGAAAAGAATTTAATAACAATCCTCAAGCAAAAAAGGATGTAATTGATTCGGAAGGTTACTCTTATTCTGTCAAAAGCGGGGAGAAGAAATGGCAAATCTTTCTTTATGGTAAGACAAGGTTTGAAAATAATTTTACTTTTAAAGGAATGAATGGAATAGGAGATTTATTTTTAAGATGTATTAATAGCTTCCCCGAAAATAGAGAAGATTACTTAAAAGACAAGGTAAAGTATAAAAAAGATTTACAAAAACCAATGCTCGAATTATGCGATAAGTTAAAGGATAAAAGAATACTTACTGCATTCATTGACAAAAGTATGTTTAATAGCGGTGAAGTTGATTTTCTGGTTATAAAAGAGTCGAATAATTTTTACATCTTTTGGGGGAGGGAAGTTGTAAATACTTTGGTTAATAGCTATGTTGTTGAAAATTCAAAAGCAAGGGGAATGAACCAAATTGATGCTCAAAAAGTGATTTTCAAGGTCGATGGAATAACTCACGGCGAAATTGAGATGAGAAACGATAGCGATGTTCATTACCGAGAAATTAAATTTTGGCTTGACAAAAAGCTGACCTTTGTTCTACTTACATCCAAAATCCAACCATCAAAACAATTAAAACCAAGAATATATCTTTATGGCAAAGCCATTAATAAATTATCTAAATATTTCAAAAGTTTAAATGCTTGATTGTTTTTTTCAGGACATTCGTCATTTTGAACATCTAAATTGCAAACAACGTGTAAATTCATAATTTTCTACTCTAAATAAATTTACAATTAAAGGTGATTTTATGAAAAATTCTTTAATCTCTGAAACAGCCATAAAAAAACATCGCTATGTGTTTATCGATGTGCTTCGCGGGCTCGCCGTGCTTTGGATGGTCGAAACCCACGTGGTCGACGTCGTATTGATGAAATCGTTCAAAAGCGGATGGTTCTACAACTTATTAAATATTTCGAACGGCTTCGTTGCAGTTGCTTTTTTGTTCTGTGCTGGCGCTGGGTTTTGGATTGCAGCCACACGCAAAGCCGAAGATTACCGCCGTTTCGCTCCGCCACTTTGGCAATATCTTCGCCGTCTTGGGCTGATTTTGCTGATTGCTTATTGGCTACACTTCCCAACTATGTCGTTCCAAAGGCTTTTCCAATTGAAGTGGGAAAATTGGCTATCGTTCTTCCAGATTGACATATTGCAAACCATTGTCTATTCCTCGCTTTTCGCTCTCATTCTGCTTCTAATAGTAAAAAACTTAAATGTTTTGAAGTGGATTTATGGCTTTATTGCTTTGGCAGTAATGCTTGCCAGTCCGTTTATTTGGAATCTCGACCCATTCAGCTTTCTCCATCCCTTCTTTGCTAGTTGGATTGCCCGAGTTCCAATTTCCAAATTCCCACTTTTCCCGTGGAGTGCTTACTTCTTTGCGGGAGCCTTCTTCACCGCTATGTTTTTCCAAACAGAAAACAAAGAAAAGTTATCGAGGGTTCTGTTTATCGTAGGCACTGCGTTAATGCTTATTCTGTTTTATACACGAAGTTGGACAGAGTTCTATCCGGGCTATCAAGACTGGTGGCGAGTTTCACCATTCCACACTTTATTTAGAATTTCGGGGACGGTTGCCGCCTTTTCGCTTTTGTACCTCATCGAGAATTGGTATAAAGAAAAAAGAATTGGTAAAATTCTGCAACTATGTGGACAAGAGTCCCTCTATATCTATGTTTTCCATCTGCTTTTGGTTTATGGTTCTATTGCAAACTTTGGAATGCGGTATTATGTGGGTTCGCGGTTAGACCCATTTTCGACCATTTTGATTATTCTCGGGCTCTGGGTCTTGTCCTATTTCACCGCACTGGCTTGGCATCAAATCAAGGCAACGAACATTAAGACAGCACGCTGGGTTATGGCAAGCACTTTTGGTGTTTTCTTCCTTATCTTTTTGCTCAATCCCGCGTAGAAATCAAAAAAGTTTCGTGGGGGCAATTCATAAATTACCCTAACAGATATTAAATTATGGTGTTTCAACCCAAAACCCGATTTCCTTATCCTAACGGGATTCATTACGAAAAGACATCGGATGTTTGCGAAACATCCGATGTCTGGAAAATTTACAAATTCTTGTAGGGGCGAACCTATGCGTTCGCCTCTTGAACTACATCCTATGACGATATGTTTTGTAAGAAATGATGGTATGTTTTGATTTGTAGGGGCAATTCATAAATTGTCCCTACAAAATCTTTACTTCTCAGTCTTTCTTTTTCTGAAGTGCAAAGAATCGCCCCATTCGTTCAATCCAAGCTCCATTCCCAAATTAGTGATTCGCTGGATTAAACATTCTCCGCAGTCGTTGGTGAACTCGTCGATACAAGGCTTGCCTTCGTAAAGCACATATTCGCGTCGGTATTGCCCGGGCGTTAAAAGCGGCATAACAACATTTGCACCAAAGCGGAAACCTTCTTCGCGACCGGACGGATACAATGCTTGCAACGCTGTCGTGGATGCAATGTTTACATCTTTCAGAACCAGCCTTGTGACTGCAATCATTTTCAACGAAAGTAAGTAGATTTTGTATTTATTTTTGCGGAAGTATTCTTCGTACTCAGCCATTGGTGTCTGTTTATGGACAATATATGGACCCATTCCAATCATATCTGCATCAATTTCCTTGAAGAAAAGGACATCCTGAGCTAAATCCTCGATTGTTTGTCCCGGAAGGCCAATCATAACGCCCGTTCCCACCTGAAAGCCAATATCTTTTAGAAAATAAAGGCACTCCAAACGGCGAGCGAACGAAACACTTTCGGGATGGATTTTTGCGAAAAGTTCAGGATTCGATGTTTCGATGCGGAGAAGATAGCGATGGGCACCAGCCTCGAAAAAACGTTTGTATGTCGAATAGCTTTGCTCTCCGACGCAAAGCGTGATTCCAGCACCATCGGGAAGCTTTTCGCTTCTTGTTTCCGATTTTATCCTTTCCACTGTTCGGCATACGAAGTCAATGAATCTTTGGTCCCGCCTCTCTCCCGATTGCAAAACTATTGAACCATACCCTTTATTAATTGCATATCGGACACATTCCAAAACTTCGTCTTCATCGAGCCAATATCTTTTTACGGAACTATTGCTTTTGCGAATACCACAATAATAGCAATCATTTATACAATAATTTGAAAATTCAATCAGCCCGCGCAGATAAATTTTCGGTCCAACATTTTCCTGCTTAACCTCGAAAGCTTTACGGCGAAGTAATTCAATCTCCTCCGGCACTTCTAACGAGAGAAGTTGCTGTATATCCTCGAAATCTAAATTTTCTTTACTTAAAATGGCATCCAAATTTTTCATAACAAAGAAAGACGAGACACAATTTTCTCAATTGCCAAACTCGGTGAATAATAGATTTGAGGCGAAAGGGAAAAGACAACGATTGTTATACACAAGTTGAAATTCCTATTTTCGCACAAAAGTTAAGCAGAACAACGGGTTGTTTCTCTTTGTGGATTCTTTTTCCGTCATTCGATGTTTTAAAAAACGGATGTCTTTCTAACGCAAGACATCGGATGCTTGCGAAACACCCGATGTCTTTGAAAATCAAACCAAACCTGAATTTAAAGAATCTTTTAGGTTTTTATTTTTTGATTATTTTTTCGCTAACGGATTTACCCTGCAAGAAGAGAAGGAGATAATCCCTTCCGCCAGCCTTCGAATCCGTCCCGCTCATATTGAACCCTCCGAAGGGATGTACATCGACGAGGGCTCCGGTGCACTTCCTGTTGAAGTAAAGATTGCCGACGTGGAATTCGTTGCGGGCACGGTTCAATTTCTCGCGATTCATCGAATACACCGAACCAGTTAAGCCATAGATTGTATCGTTGGCAATACGCAAAGCATCATCAAAATCTTCGGCTTTGATTACAGCAAGAACGGGTCCGAAAATCTCTTCCTGTGCAATTCTTGCCTTCGAGTCAACATCGATGAAGACAGTCGGTTCAATATAATATCCATCCAAATCTTTAACTTTGTTGCCTCCGCAAATCAACTTCCCTTCTTTCTTGCCAATTTCAATATAGGAAAGGATATTCTGCTCTGCACTGGCGTTGATGACGGGTCCCATCTGGTAATTATCCTTCGGGTCGCCAATCTTGATTTTTTCGACTTCTGCTTTTAGCATTTCGACAAACTTATCGTAAACTTTTTTATCGACGATTGCACGGGAGCAGGCAGAACACTTTTGCCCTTGGAAACCATAAGCCGACACAACCACGCCCTTGACAGCCTCTTCCAAATCGGCTTCGGAATCGACGATGATAGCGTCCTTTCCGCCCATTTCAGCAATTACCCGCTTAATCCAGATTTGCCCGGGCGAGACTTTCGCTGCCAATTCGTTAATTCGCAGACCAACTTCCATCGAGCCAGTGAAGGAGATGAAGCGTGTCTTGGGATGAGTTACAAGATAGTCGCCCGCTTCGGCTCCGCTCGCTACCAAGTAGTTCAAAACTCCGTCGGGCAAGCCAACTTTTTTGAATACATCGTACAAAATCCATCCCATCATTGGTGAATCGGAAGAAGGTTTGAGCACAACGGTGTTCCCCGTAACAATTGCGGCAGAAGTCATTCCGGTCAGAATTGCCAGCGGGAAGTTCCACGGAGGAATAACCAAACCAACACCGAGCGGGATGTAGAAATATTCATTCTTTTCGCCTTTAATTTTGGTTAAAGGCTGCTTTTGGGAATATCTAATGGCTTCGCGTCCGTAGAATTCGAGGAAGTCGATAGCTTCGCAGGTGTCTGCATCGGCTTCGAGATAATTTTTCCCAACTTCGCTAATCATCCAAGCATTAATTTCGTAGCGACGGCGGCGAATTTCTGCTGCCGCTTTGAACAGGTAGTTGGCTCGTTCGCGGGCAGGCACTTTCTTCCAGAATTCAAAAGCCTTCAACGCGGCTTGAATAGCCTTTTCGGCATCTTCTTTGCCCGATTTTTGGAATATTCCAACAACTTCGTTGGGATGGGCTGGATTAATAGATTTCGTCTTTCTTTCGGTGAAAACCTCTTTACCATCGATGTAGTTTGGATACTCTTTGCCAAATTGGCTCCGAACCTTTTCGATTGCCTTCTTTTGCTTCGCAAGCACCTTTGGGTCCGAAAAATCCAAGTAAGTCTGATTTGCAAATGGTTTCATAATTTCCTCATTAAATAATAAAATACAAAATTAATAATTAGTTACGAAACAATTATGCGTGGAGAATTTACGATTTGCCTCGCTCCATTTTAAAATTACGAAGTTTGTGCATAGATTTTTTAACAAGAAGGTTTAAAAAATCTTGTTATTACAAATCTATCTTTATTACCTAAAATTTTGTTAACTTACAAGTATTGTTTCAATTTTATTATTATTTCGGGATAATTCAAATAAATTTGTTGGTGATTGCCAAACTCTTTCCACCCAAGCAAGGGTAAATCATTAAATCTATCTTTTCTCGATATCAATGTTAAACGGCATCTCCAACACAAATAACTTGATTGCCAAGATGAACTTCGTAAGCGGAACCTATAGGTGCGGGCGACCGGCCGGTCGCCCCTACAATGTTGGCAACATCGGCAACATTATATTGGGAGAGTTTTGTTGGGACAATTTGTGGATTGCCCCTACAATTTTTTTTGCTCTTTCGCAAAAACTTATGGTGAAAAAGATGCGGGAGGCAGCTTGTTTTTTTAATAATTCATTCCTTAAAATTTCTGGGGTTAAGTTGCTCGATTTTAAGTAATTTTGAAGTTTTGTTTTTGGGCATATACCTATGTTGGATTTAAAATTTATTCGGGAGAATCCCGAGCTTGTTCGCAAAAATATCCTTTTGAAAGGGGAGGACGCAAATTTAGACCTTTTGCTTTCCCTCGATGAGGAACGCAGAAAAATTATTGCCGAAGTCGAGTCGTTGAAGCACCAAAGGAATGTCGTTTCGAACGAAATCGCTCGGCTGAAGAAGGAAAAGCAGGACGCCACGGCAAAAATCGAGGAAATGAGGCTCGTTTCCGATAAAATCAAGGCTATGGACGACGAGCTCCGCCAAATTGAACAAAAAATCAAGCAAGAGTTACTCCGCATTCCAAATATGTTGCACGAAAGCGTTCCCGCCGGGAAAGATTCTTCCGATAATCCTGTTGTGCGCACTTGGGGCGTCCCGCTCGAAGAAGCCCGCCCCTCGCATCTCGAAATCGCAAAGGAATTGAACATTTTGGATTTTGAACGGGGCGCCAAAGTTACTGGCTCTGGATTCGGTTACTATGTAGGCAAAGGTGCTGCTCTCGAACGAGCTTTAATTACCTATATGCTCGAAAAACACATCTACGAACACAACTATACAGAACTTCTGCCCCCGTTGGTTGTCAACGAAAACTCGATGATAGGTACAGGGCAAATTCCAAAACTTGCCGATGATATGTATTATATCGAAAAAGACGAACTCTATTTGATTCCAACTGCCGAAGTACCAGTAACAAACTATTACGCAGGCGAAGTTCTTTCGGCAGATGATTTGCCAAAGAAGTTTGTGGCATACACACCTTGCTTCCGCCGAGAAGCTGGAAGTTATGGCAAAGAAACTCGTGGTTTCCTTCGGGTACATCAATTCAATAAAGTGGAACTTGTTAAGTTCGCCCTACCTGAAAGTTCCTACGACGAGTTGGAGTTGCTAACACACGACGCCGAATCTATTTTGCAGGAGTTAAATTTGCCCTACCGGGTGGTTTTGCTTTGTAGTGGAGATACAAGCTTTTCGAGCGCCAAAACTTATGACCTCGAGGTCTGGTCGCCAGCCGAAAAGAAATGGCTGGAGGTTTCCAGTTGTAGCAACTTCGAGGATTTTCAGGCGCGCCGAGCCAACATTCGGTTTAAACGAACACCAAACGACAAGCCCGAGTATGTCCATACTTTGAACGGAAGCGGATTGGCTACATCCCGCTTGATTGTCGCTCTTTTAGAAAATTATTACAATCCCGAAGATGGAAGTATAACAATCCCGGAAGTTCTTCGTCAATATACGAAGTTCGATCGAATTTGTAAGTGATGGAAGATTATCGAAGGTTTTTGCAACCCAATGTGGTTGCGCAATTAAGCAATATAGAACTTCGGGCGCGTCTGGTAGTCGAAGGGTTTATCACCGGATTGCATCGTTCACCTTACCACGGCTTTAGCGTCGAATTTGCCGAGCATCGGCAATATAATCCCGGCGATGACATTAGATACATCGACTGGAAAGTTTACGGTCGTACAGATAAATATTACGTCAAACAATTCGAAGAGGAAACGAATCTTCGCTGTATAATCGCTTTGGACAAAAGCGCTTCGATGCGTTATGCCTCGAAAGGAAATATTTCGAAGTTTGAATATTCTGCATACCTTGCTGCTTCGCTTGCCTATCTTTTGATGCAACAAAGAGATGCCGTTGGCTTGGCTCTTTACGACGAAAACTTGGTCAATTACATTCCACCGCAATCCAAAACTTCGCATATTTATACTTTGATGAAAGTAATTGACCAGACAATCCCATCGGATAAAACAGGAACAGCAAAGGCTTTGAACCAGCTTGCGGAAAAAATTCATCGTCGTGGCTTGGTGATTGTTTTCAGCGACTTTTTCGACGATGCCGACTCGGTTGTAACTGCTTTGAAGCATTTCCGACACAAAAAGCACGAAGTTGTGGCTTTCCAAGTGCTCGACCCACGGGAAATTGATTTTCGGTTCAGCGGTTCGGTTATTTTTAAAGATTTGGAAACATCCGAGATGTTGCAAACTCAACCTGTGCAACTCGAAAAAGTTTATCGCCAAACTTTCGAAAAATTTGTGAATTACATCAAGAAAAACTGCTACGAAATGAACATTGACTTTAATGTTGTTCGAACCGACGAACCTTTCGACAAAGCATTGAGGCAGTATTTAACAAAACGAGCTTCGCTATGATTTTTGAATACTATGTGGTAAAATCAAGATAAGTCCAAAATATGCAAGAATTTATAGAAATAAAGAAAGCTGCTACACACAATCTAAAGAACATCGATGTACAGATACCACATAAAAAGTTGATTGTGGTTACGGGGGTGAGTGGGTCGGGGAAATCTTCGCTTGCTTTCGATACACTGTATGCCGAAGGGCAAAGACGCTTCGTCGAGTCGATGTCCGCATACACTCGGCAATTTCTGGAAAGAATGCCGCGCCCCGATGTAGAAAGCATAACGGGAATACCCCCAGCCGTTGCGATTCAACAAAGAACGCAATCGAAGAATCCCCGTTCAACTGTTGGAACTCTAACGGAAATCTACGATTATCTCCGTTTGATTTTCGGTCGAATTGGGCGAACTTTCTGCAAAAATTGCAAGCAGGAAGTTATAAAAGATAATCCTCAAACTGTTTACAATTACTTGGAAAAAAATTATCCCGAAGGCACAAAGTTGCTAATCACTTTCCCGATTAGCGAAAGCATAAAAAGGGTAGATGATTACATTAAGCAGATTATCGAGCAGGGATTCACGCGGGCATACAATCTAAAAGACCACGAAGTTGTATCGATCGAAGATATTTCGGGGAAAAAATTTGTTGACTTCAAAGACTTCGTCATTGTTGCCGACCGGGTGGTCTTCAAAAAGGACGAGGAAAGCAAAAGCAGGATAATTGACTCGCTCGAAACAGCCTTCAAATTTGGCACCGGCAGAGTTTGGATTATTTTCCCCGATAAGGAAAGAATCAAGAAATTCAGCGAAAGCTTTGAGTGTGCCGACTGTGAAATAATTTACAAAGAGCCCGAGCCAAGATTGTTTTCTTTCAACAATCCTTATGGTGCCTGCCCCGTTTGCCAAGGCTTTGGCAGAACGATGGATATCGACGAAGACCTTGTTATTCCCGACAAAAGCCGAAGTTTGCGACAAGGAGCCTTGCATCCTTTTAGAACCAATGCTTTCGGCAATATTTTAAACGAAATCCTCGAAGCTGCGGTCAAAAGTGGAATTGACATCGACAAGCCCATAAAGGATTTTACCCCCGAAGAAATGGATTTCCTTTGGAATGGAAATGAACACTTCTGGGGCTTAAATGAATACTTCCGTTACTTGCAGGAAAAAAGCTACAAGGTTCAAAATCGTGTGATGTTGGCTCGGTATCGTGGTTTCACAACTTGCCGTGCTTGTGGTGGTTCACGAATCAGGACTTCCGCTCGCCAAGTTTTTGTTGCTGGCAAAAACATACCTCAACTAATCAAAATGTCTTTGGATAAACTCTACGAATTTTTCCAAAACATTACGCTTTCGGATTACGAATGGAAAGTGGTCGGGCAGGTTGTTGAGCATATTAAATGGCGATTGAAGCTACTCATTGACATAGGCTTGTACTATTTGACACTCGAACGGCTTGCCCATACCCTTTCGGGGGGTGAACTGCAGAGAATTTATCTTGCAAATGCACTTGGGGCTTCGCTCGTCGAAACTCTTTTCGTTCTCGATGAGCCAAGTATTGGCTTGCATCCTCGCGACACCGACCGACTTCTGCAAATCCTTTACAAACTCCGCGACGCCGGCAACACAATTGTTGTGGTCGAACACGACCCCGACATCATCCGAAGTGCCGATTTGATTTTAGACCTCGGACCCGGTGCAGGCGAAAATGGCGGGCAAATTATTTTCCAAGGAACTTACGATGAACTTTTGAAGGCTAAAAATTCCATCACGGGACAATATCTTTCGGGGCAGAAACAAGTGCAAATTCCAAAAGCTCGCCGCGAAGAGGGGCTTGGCACAATCAGGATTTACAATGCTAAGCAACACAATCTTAAAATCGATTACTTAGAAATTCCTTTGGGACTGATGACTGTTATCACAGGAGTTTCGGGTTCGGGGAAAAGCACTTTGCTTTATGATGTAATTTACAAAGGCTTACATAATATCGAAATCCACAACGAAGCAACCAATCCCGCTTACGATAAAGTTGATGTGGATGGCTATTTCTACAAGGTCGAGCTTGTTGACCAAAACCCGATTGGCAAATCCAGTCGTTCAACTTTGGCAACGTATTCCAAAGTTTTCGATTTAATTCGTGAAGTCTTTGCCAATACACAACTCGCTAAGCAACTCGGTTTAAAACCCGGCTATTTTTCGTTCAACATTCCCGGCGGTCGTTGCGAAGTTTGCCAAGGCGAAGGCGTTATCACGGTTGATATGCAATTTCTCCCCGATGTTCAATTGGTTTGTGAGTCGTGCAAGGGTACCCGCTACAAGAAAGAAGTTCGGAATATTCTTTACAAAGGCAAGTCAGTTGTCGATGTTCTGGAAATGACAGTCGACGAAGCGGTAGAATTTTTCGCCGACGAGCCGCAAATCGTGAAAAAACTGCAAATTTATCAGGACATTGGGCTGGGTTATATTCGGCTTGGGCAACCATCGACGACACTCTCGGGCGGGGAATCGCAAAGGATTAAACTTGCTTCGTATCTCGACCAGCCCGACGCCGAGAATATGGTTCTGCTTTTCGACGAGCCCACGACCGGTTTGCATTTGGACGACATATCGAAACTACTGGTTTGCCTCAACCGACTTGTTGATGCAGGCAATACCGTCATTATCATCGAACACAATCTGCACGTTATAGCTTCCGCCGACTTGGTAATTGACCTTGGACCCGAAGGCGGAGACGAAGGCGGGAAAGTGGTTGCTATCGGTCCACCGGAAAAGATTGCTCAATGCAAGGATTCCCACACCGGGAAAGCCCTCAAAGAATTCTACAAAATGTATAAACCCCAAAAAGCAAAGCAAAAAGTCAGAGGGTGAAGGGTAAAGTTGTTGAATCTTCCTCGAATATTTATTGTTTCGCTTTTCAAAGCAATCTCTTTCGTTTTCTTTAATTCAGAAAAGGAAAAATTACATTTTTTGTTAACCACTATAACCATTCATTAAACCGCCGTATGTACCAATTTTTGACAATTTGTGCCAGCGTTAAATAACCAACAAATACGAAAATTAGGAAGAGGAAATAAGTCCCGGGCAGTGGCTGCATTTTAAGCCAATTTGCAATAGGAGAAAAAGGAATTAATATCCCAATAAGCATAATCAGGGAAGTCATTGCAAGTACTGGAGCCGTTGCCCAACTTTGGATAAAAGGGATTTTACGCGTACGAATAATATGAATAATAAGAGTTTGCGACAATAAGCCCTCGACAAACCAACCCGTTTGAAATAGAGACTGACGTTCTGGAGTATTTGCTTTAAATATGAACCATAGTGCAGCAAAAGTTATAAAATCGAAAATAGAACTTATTGGACCCAAAAAAAGCATAAAACGCTTTATACTTGATGCATTCCACTTTTGTGGTTTTTCTATAATTTCAGCATCCACTGTGTCCCAAGGAATAGTACTTTGGGATATGTCGTATAATAAATTTTGGGTCAATAGTTGAATCGGCAACATAGGTAAAAAAGGCAAAAAGGAACTTGCCCCTAAAACAGAAAGAACATTGCCAAAATTGCTACTCACTGTCATTTTCAAATACTTCATTATATTTCCAAAAGTTCTTCGACCGTAAATCACCCCTTTCCTTAATACCATAAGGTCTTTTTCAAGCAGAATAATATCTGCACTTTCCTTGGCAATATCAACAGCGGAATCAACACTTATTCCCACATCAGATTCTTTGAGGCTAGCTGCATCATTAATCCCGTCGCCTAAGAAACCAACAGTATGACCTTTATGACGAAGTGCCTTGACAACTCTTACTTTTTGCATCGGATTTAACTTTGCAAAAACAGAAACTTCATCTATTTTCTCAATTAGTTCTTCATCGCTCATTTCGTCTAAATCTTTCCCTAAAATGATTTTGTTTACAGGAATTCCAATATCTTTACAAATCTTTTTCGTAACAATTTCATTATCCCCAGTTAACACTTTCACGTTTACCCCTAATTTTTGCAATGCTTCAATACTCGGCTTGGCAGAAGGTTTAACCGGGTCGAGGAAACCAATAAGCCCTGTTAGTATTAAGTCTTTTTCGTGTTCAACAGTATAATTCAAAGGATGATTCTCTTCGAATTCTTTAATAGCAACCAAAAGAACTCTAAGTCCTTCATTTTGCATTTTATCTGCGACTTTTCGAACTATTTCTTTTGTACTCTCATTTATTGGCAAAATAATATCGTCTTCGGTAAGTAACACTCCGTCTTTTCCCGGGTCTAACATTTGACTGCATACCGACAAAACTTCTTCAACTGCACCTTTCGTAATCATTAATTGTTTGCCATTACTGGTTCGTAGAATAACCGACATTCGCCTGCGTTTAAAGTCGAATGGAATTTCATCTATTTTTTCAAACTGCTCATCAACTTTTAGGGCACTGGAAAGTTCAATATGTTCGAGCAAGGCTTTATCGAGCAAATTTTTTAAACCCGTTTGATAATAACTGTTAAGGTATGCCCATTTTAAAACCACATCATCTTCTTCCCCTTGTACATTAAGATGTCGTTTAAGAACTATTTTGTTTAAAGTAAGGGTTCCCGTTTTATCGGTACATAAAATATCCATTGCACCTAAATTTTGTATAGCATTCAAGCGTTTAACTACGACCTTCCTTTTGCTCATATTGATAGCACCTTTTGCGAGGTTCACCGTAACAATCATTGGGAGCATTTCCGGCGTTAACCCAACGGCTATCGCTATCCCAAATAAAAAAGCTTCAATCCAATTACCCTTCGACAAGCCATTAATCAAAAATATGATTGGAACCATAACCAACATAAAACGAATTAATAAACGACTAACAGAACCGACACCTTTTTCGAAAGAGGTTTCCGGACCGGCGTCCATGATTGTACTGCTTATGCTACCAAAGTAGGTTGAAGTTCCAGTTGTAACAACAATCGCTTTCGCTGTCCCACTTTCAACATTTGTACCCATAAAGCATAAATTATTTAGTTCTGTTGGCTGTTTCTTATCGGCGTCGGGAATCGGGGAATGATATTTCTCCACTGGCATTGATTCGCCTGTAAGCATTGATTCGTTGACGAAGAGGTCTTTGCTTTCCAGCACTCTGCAATCAGCAGGTACCATATCCCCAGCGGAAAGAAATACAATATCACCCGGTACTATTTGTTCTAATGGAATTTCTATTTTCCCATTTTCTTTTCTTAAAACTGTGGCGGTAGTTTTCACCATAGCATTTAATTTTTCGGCTGCTATATTGCTTCGAAACTCCTGTATGAATCTTAGAACACCGCTTAAAACGATCATCGTAGAAACCACAATGATTGTTTTGAAGTCCCTTTCTCCCGGAGCTGCAAAGATTACATCAATAATAAATGAAACCAAACCAATAGCTAAAAGAATATAACTAAAAGGATTAGCAAATGCATCCATCAATTGAATGTACCAAGCAGGGGCTTTGGTGTGTTGTATTTCATTGGGTCCGTAAATTTCCAAGCGTTCATTTACAATCTCCTCTGTTAAACCATTTTCGTCGCTTTGGAGCATTTCGTAAATGTAATTATTATCACCAAGGGAAGCAAGTCGTAATTTCTTTATTATAGCCTCGTTAATACCGTTTCGCCTGTTGTTTTTGCTTGTGATTGGTTTCTTTAAAATTTTTTTCATAATATCAACCTCTTAATTTATTGAAAACTTATAGGTTACCGCTGTTTCCAGCACTTACTTCAAACCTTCGAGTAGAGTTTGCAATATCTTCTTTGCTGCGGTTGGGATAACGGTTCCCGGTCCGAAAATTTCCGATACGCCTGCTTTGTACAAAAATTCATAATCTTGGGGTGGAATTACTCCCCCAACGACAACGAGGATGTCATCTCTGCCGTAGCTTTTCAGTTCTTCGATTAATTGCGGGACAAGTGTCTTGTGGCTTCCTGCGAGCGAGCTTACACCAACAATGTGCACATCGTTTTCGACGGCTTGGCGCGCAGTTTCCGCGGGAGTTTGGAACAACGGACCAATGTCGACATCGAATCCCATATCGGCAAATGATGTCGCAATAACTTTTGCACCGCGGTCGTGTCCGTCCTGCCCCATCTTAGCAACAAGTATCCTTGGCCTTCTGCCGGCAACTTTTTCGAAATGGTCGGTAAGACGGCGAACTTCTTCGATTTCCTCCCGTCGTGAATAAGCAGAGCTATAAACTCCCGTGACGGAACGAATTGTGGGCTGATGCCGGCCCCAAACTTTTTCCAAAGCAAAAGAAATCTCGCCCAAAGTAGCACGAACTCTTGCAGCTTGCACTGCCAATTCAAGTAGATTCCCTTTACCCGTGCGAGCGCACTCGGTCAATGCATCTAAAGCACGAGCGACTGCGTCAGTGTCGCGCTTTTGTTTCACTTCGTTAATCCTTTGAATCTGTTTTTGTAGTACAGCGGTGTTATCCACTTCGAGAATAGGTATTGGGGTTTCGCCTTCAACACGATTTTTATTTACACCAATAATGATTTCCTCGCCCGAGTCGATTTTAGCTTGCCGTCGTGCAGCTGCTTCCTCGATTTTCATCTTGGGCAAGCCTGTTTCAATTGCTTTCGCCATTCCCCCAAGCGATTCAATCTCTTGGATATGTTCCCAAGCTTTATGAACCAATTGATGTGTAAGATATTCCAAATAATAAGAACCACCGAGCGGGTCGATTGTTCGGCATATTCCCGTTTCTTCCTGCAAATAAAGTTGCGTGTTCCGTGCGATACGGGCGGAGAAGTCCGTTGGCAAAGCAATTGCCTCGTCCAGTGAGTTAGTGTGGAGCGATTGAGTATGTCCCAAAGCCGCGGCTAAAGCTTCGATGCAAGTCCTGACGACATTGTTGAATGGGTCTTGCTCGGTCAAACTCCATCCCGAAGTTTGGCAATGAGTTCTAAGCGCCAGCGATTTAGGATTTTGCGGATTAAACTGCTTGACAATTTTTGCCCAAAGAAGTCTTGCAGCGCGAAGTTTGGCGATTTCCATAAAGAAATTTTTCCCGATGCCAAAGAAAAAGGAGATACGAGGGGCAAAGTCATCGATTTTCAGTCCGCCACGCAGCCCAGCACGCAGATATTCCAATCCATCTGCCAAAGTATAGCCAAGTTCCAAATCGGCAGTGGCTCCTGCTTCCTGCATATGATATCCCGAGATAGAAATTGAATTGAACTTTGGCATATATTTGGCGGTGTAAGCAAATATATCCGTTATGATTCGCATCGAGGGCTCGGGCGGGTAGATGTATGTATTGCGAACCATAAATTCTTTTAAGATGTCGTTTTGTATGGTGCCGGAAAGTTTATCCTGACTAACTCCCGATTCCTCGGCAGTAACGATATAGAAAGCCATAATTGGCAACACTGCCCCGTTCATCGTCATCGAAACGGAAATCAAGTCGAGCGGAATACCATCGAAAAGGATCTTCATATCCTCGACAGTATCTATTGCAACGCCAGCTTTGCCAACATCGCCAACGACCCGTGGGTTATCGGAGTCGTAACCACGGTGGGTTGCCAAATCGAAAGCAACAGAAAGCCCCTTTTGCCCAGCAGCCAGATTCCGACGGTAGAAAGCGTTACTTTCTTCGGCAGTGGAAAATCCAGCATACTGGCGAATCGTCCAAGGCTGTTGGATATACATTGTCGGATACGGACCCCGCAGGTAAGGAGGTATCCCAGCAGTGAAATTCAAATGCTCAAAATGTTTGTAATCTTCAATTGTGTACAAAGGAAAGACATCGATACCTTCGAGGGTGTTTTTGACTAATTCCTCGGGGTCGAGCCCCGTTCTTTTTTTAAATTCGCTTTTCCAAAAGTCAAGGCTATATGTTTTCTTTGGCTTCTTCAGTTCCAATTTTGTCAAATCAGGAAAAACCATTGCCATAATTCCCAACAAATTAACCAAATACAAAAATACAAAAAGGACTCCACATCTTTGGGTGGAGAGGGGGGATAATCTATCTTGGAAATTGTTGAAAGTAGATAATTAAGTTCTTGGATAAGTTAATTTGATTCAACTTTTCAAAAAGTATTAATTTTTTTGAACAAAAAGAATTTTAAAAGAAATTTTTCCTAATTTTGCCAATTATGTCGAATATTATTAGTCAAAATTTTAAAATTTTGACTAATAGAGGTAAAAGTAATGGAGAAAAACGAGATAATAAAAATACTCTATGACTGGAATTTTTGGGATAGAGACCTTGCCACTGGCATTGAGAGAGGTCCTTATGTTGAAAGATTACTGAGATATTTAAACACGGACTTGGTTTGTGTTGTAACAGGCGCAAGGAGAAGTGGAAAATCTTACATAATGCGACAGGCAGTAAAAAGACTGATTGATACAGGTGTCGAAAGGAACGAAATATTAATGATAAACTTCGAAGACCCACGCTTCCCAAAACTGGATGTAACACTATTGCAGAAGATTTATGAAACATATCTGGAATTTTTGTCGCCAAAAGAGACCCCGTACATTTTTCTTGATGAGGTTCAAGAGGTGGAAGGATGGGAAAAATGGGTTAGAACAATGCGTGAAATAAAAAAAGGGAAAATTGTTGTTTCTGGTTCAAATGCAAAATTGTTGAGCAAGGAACTTGCAACACTTCTCACAGGTCTTCATATCGATTTAACTATATTTCCACTTTCTTTCAAAGAGTTTTTATCATTTAACGATGTGAATTTCAAAAATAAACTCGAAATTGAAGTAAGGGCAGTAGAAATTAAAAGTCTTTTAAGAAAATATTTTGAGTTTGGTTCTTTCCCCGAGGTTGTGTTAAACAAAGAAAAGAAAGAGATATTAATGAGATATTATGATGATGTAATAAACAAAGATTTGATAAAGAGATATAAGATAAGGAAAGTCGAGCAAATGAAATCGCTGTCGAGGTTTTATCTTACCAATGTTTCGAACTTAACCACATTTTCTTCCTTAGAAAAACATCTAAATATCTCTACTGATACAATAGAAAAATTTTCTGAGTATCTCGCGGATGCTTATCTTTTGTTTCTGCTGAAAAGATTTTCTTATAAAGTTAGAGAACAGGATAAAAGCCCGAAAAAAGTTTATTCAATTGATATAGGTTTGGCAAACACTGTGGGATATAGATTCAGCGAAAATTTGGGTAGGTTAGCAGAAAATATAGTATTTTTAGAACTCAAAAGAAAGGCACAAAATAATCCTAACTTTGAAATTTTCTATTGGAAGGATGAATATCACAAGGAAGTTGATTTTGTCATTAAAGAGGGATTAAAAGTAACACAATTAATTCAGGTTTGCTTTAATATTTTAGATGAAAAAACGAAAAGAAGAGAAATTGGCGCTCTTATTAAAGCAATGAACGAATTTGAGTTAAATGAAGGAATTGTTATTACCGAGGATTTTAAATCTGAACAGGAGATTGAAGGGAAAAGAATTTTATTTTTTCCCTTGTGGAAATGGTTAATAAATTAAACTTGGTTCTTTTGAAGTCTTATAGGGACGAGCGGCTTACCGCTTCAATAGGATTTGGTAAATTTTTCAGACATCGGATGTTTGCGAAACATCCGATGTCATTTTGTAATGAACCCCGTTAGGGTTTAGGGTCACGAACGAGTGTTTTCGGTGAAGCCACCAAATAGTTTAAAATCTTTTAGGGGTGAATAATCATTCGCCCCTACAACAAAACACAATTTCCAACCATTCCCACATCATTATCAACATTGTAAAGGCAAACCAATGTATCTGCCCCAAAATGATGTTTTATAGGTTTCCAACGATGTAGGGGCTAACGGCCGGTCGCCCCTACAAGTATTTTTAGACATCGGATGTTTGCGAAACATTCGATGTCTTTCCATAATGAACCCCGTTAGGGTCACGAATCGGTTTTTCGATAATATTATCTTGTAGGGGTTAATAATTATTCGCCCCTAAAATCTTCATTAAAGTAAAAATGTTTTGAAGAGTTTAAGTTTTAATCCGATTTTAAAAAACTTCCCCCTAATCACTCACAGCGGTAGGGCTAAAGAGCTCAGGTGGAAGGGCTATGTTCACTGCTACGGAATCAATTCGGGAGCTGGCTAATAGTTCCTTCCCGTGGTAGACCTCGGTCAAAAAGGGAACCATAAATCCGCCGACCTTTCGGTAATCGGAATACACTGTCTCGGTCTCTATTTTCTGCCCCTGCATCATCCTTTCGTTCCGAGAGCCCAAATTCAAATAGGTTGCTTTATCGACAAACAAATATGAAACTGATTTGTCGGGATTTTCCAAACGGAATTTGAAAGCATCCTTGCCACGGAACTTTTCTGTTGTGAAATCGCCAATCTTTCCGCCCTTCTTCTGGTATTCCCAAAGCTCCGAACGGAAATAATTCAGTTGGCTTTCTAAATTCCGACGCAATTCATCTTTCGACTGCTGGGGCAACGGAGTAAAATTCCCATCCAAAATCGCCAATGCTGTGTCGGGAAGCAAAATGGTCACAACCTTTTGACCGCCAACAGCAATTTCAGTCCGCATTGTTCGAGGAGGCACAATATACATCTTCACAGGAAGCTCCATACCCATAGCTCTAATGGTTAAAATCATATAAACCGAGCGTAGATTCTCGAAGTTTTTGGTTCCGCCTCGCATCTCAATGTTCTTTTGAATCACCGAGTCGCTATTTTCTCGGCAGGAAACAAGACCAATCAGTAAAAGAAGCACCAAAAACCTTTTCATTTTCAATTCTGCATTATTTTTTAAACAAATTATCATCAATTGGTTCATTTACAAGAATTTTTTGGAATTTAATTTCGGCATTCTTTTGCGAATCCATATAAATTTCAATATTTTTGGGGAATGGCACACCCTTGATAAATTCATAATCTTTAAACAGAAGTTCCTCTTGCTGTTCTTGACCGTTTTGAGCAGTTTTAAACGACATTTTTTTCAATGTATGATTTTTCGGGTCAAACCAAAAATGTCCGGGAGTTTCTTGTTGAGTACTATTTTTCGATGGATTGATTTGGATGTGGTAGCAATTCACTCCATCGATTTTTTCCATACCTACAACTTTGATTAAGTCCTTTTCCTTTTCGTAATCTTCCATTGAAATGTTCAAATTTCCAACCTGCGTCTGATTCGCAATTTGCGCCCGATACATATCGAGTTGGTCTGCGGGGATTTCTGTTGTCATCCCATTTTGAATTGACCATCCTTCTTTGTCAGCAATGACAGCAACACTATTCTGCCCCATAATAGAAGTCTCGGCACGATAATTATTCCCTTTTTTCCAAATTTTTCTTGGAACCTCGAAACCCATCGTACTGACTGATAATTCCATATACAAGTTCTTGATTTTGGAAGTATCGGAATATTCTTTCTGCTTCTTGATGAAGTTCTTAATTATTTCCTCTTCCGATTGAGCAAAAGAGAAAGCGACAAATAAGAGAAAAAATAAAGCACTCAAAGAACCGATTTTTTTAAACATAAAACCTCCAATATGTTAATGATTGTTTATTAAAGAAATTTTTTCAAAAAATTCTTCGATTTCGCGTTTGGTCAAGCCCATCTCGAGCATTTCTTCGTAGGTAGGCAATTTGTATTGAATCATATTTTTCAAGATTTTTTGTTCCAACGAAGAAAAAGTAATCGCATTCAAGCGATAATCCTCGAAAGCTTCGTAGGCAATTGGGCAAGTCTCTTTCACAATTTGGGCTATAATCTTTGCATATTCGCGAATTTCGAACTGGGCTGTGGGATGCAATCGCAACTCAAGAAAATGGAAAAGGTTGTGAAGATCGATTTTCCAATACCACTCGGTATAGGTCGATAGTGGCAGATTTATCCGAGCAAGCTCGCGTGCTATTTCGTTCGATAAATACCAGTTGTATTTTTCATAGAGTAAATTCTGAGTTTTTTGCAAATCCTCGATAAATTCATTTGCTGTTTCGATATTTATCGGCTCGTCGCTTCTGCCTTGTTTGTTCGTTCGGCTTTGTTTACGAACATCTTCGGGCGAAGGCAAATAGAATTCGTCGGGCATAACCGAATAGCGCCCCGAATATTCATTGACATTCGCAGTTCGGTGGCGAATCCATTGACGCGCAACAAAAATTGGCAGTTTGATGTGAAATTTATACTCGACCATCTCGAAGGGGGAGGTGTGGCGATGCCGCATAAGATATCGAATCAGATTCCTGTCCTCGCTCACAGTCTTTGTTCCTTTACCATAGGAAACCCTCGCGGCTTGCACAATGGAACTGTCGTCGCCCATCATATCGACAAGGCGGACAAATCCTTTATCCAAACATTTGAATTCTTTACCGATGAGTTCGTTCAGTCCCAAGCCCCTATCTCAAAAAAAACAAAATTACCATTTTTCAACATATTACAATGCATAAACATAAAAAATGGGGAGAATCTATTAACTGTCTTCTAAACAACGAAGCTACCTCTAATCTTTGACAAGGGTTTGTAAGCCCTTTGGAATTTTCCTGACATCGGATGTTTGCGAAACATCCGATGTCTTTTTTGTTAAAGGCCTTCAGCTTTGTTAATTCCGTGAAGAGGCAAATGCCAGTTGTTAACATACTTGCTACTTTTAATCTTTAACAACGGTTTTGTAACCACTTGCGTTTTCCAGACATCGGATGTTTGCGAAACATCCGATGTCTTTGAATATCTCAACTTATTCATATAGTTTTAAAAAATTTTCTTTCAAAATTCCGATAATTAATCAAAAATTTTCCCACAATTTTGTTTTGGTTTTTTAATATGCTTTTGCTATTTTGCTTTATGGATTTAATTCGGAGTTCAAAATGAAGAAAGTACCAAAAGTTGAAGAAATAATGTCGAAAGAACTTTTTGTTGTTTCTTGGAATGACCCACTGAAAAAGGTGATTGATTATATGAAGACTGAAAACATTCGCCACGTTCCTGTTATCGAGGATGGGAAATTTGTCGGGCTTATCACCCAGAATAAAATCAATGAATATGTTCGGAAAAGGATTTACGACCCAGAGGATGAAATTGATGAGGAAGAATTTTCCCGTGTTTCCGATTTCGACTACCTTGTGAATAGGAATATTCCAGTGCTTTTCCCCGAAGATAGTCTTTTGAAAGTCTTGGAATTGTTTATCAAAAAGAAATACGACTGTCTTCCTGTGGTCGATTCTAACCAAAACCTTGTAGGTTTGGTCTCGAACATCGATGTTCTTCTTTACTTTTACAATTTCTTGTCTGAAAAAAATTAAGTCTCTATGTATTCTAAAATCCAATCGGCAAGTGTTCTGGGAATTAATGCTTTTATAATTGATATTGAAACACATTTGGACAATGCCCTGCCAAATTTCATCATAGTTGGTCTGCCCGATTCCGCTGTTAAGGAGTCGAAGGAGCGTGTTACAGCAGCAATCAAGAATAGCGGGATTCCTTTCCCACCCAAGAAGATAACCATTAATCTTGCCCCTGCCGATATCCGAAAAGAAGGTAGCAGTTTCGATTTACCCATTGCCCTAGGGATTTTGGCAAGTCTTGGCATTGTTCCTGTTGAATCTACCGAAGGAATGCTTTTCCTTGGCGAACTTTCGCTCGAAGGAAGCCTGCGTCCCATCCACGGCGCCTTACCAATTGCTTTCGAAGCGAAAAAGCTGGGCTTCAAAGCAGTCGTGCTTCCAGAGTCGAATGCCAACGAGGCTGCACTCGTCGATGGAATTGAAATAATTCCGATTCAGACCCTTACCCAAGCGGTTAATTTTTTAAACAGGAACGAAAAAATTGAGCCGAGAATCGTCGATAAATACAAAATCTTCGAAGAAAACCAAAGCAACTACACGCTCGATTTCTCCGATGTCAAGGGTCAACAAAATGTTAAAAGGGCATTGGAGGTTGCAGCCGCAGGTGGACACAACATTTTGATGATAGGTCCACCGGGTTCGGGCAAAACTATGCTGGCGAAGCGAATTCCCACCATACTTCCGCCTTTGACTTTGGAAGAGGCTTTGGAAACCACCAAAATCCACTCGGTTGCAGGTCTTTTGGAAAGCAACGAGGCTTTGATTACCGTCAGACCATTCCGGGCTCCTCATCATACAATTAGCGACGCGGCGCTGGTTGGCGGCGGTATGAACAAAATCAAGCCCGGGGAAATTTCGCTCGCACATCACGGCGTTCTTTTTCTCGACGAGTTGCCCGAATTCGCTCGAAATGTTTTGGAAGTCCTTCGCCAACCACTGGAAGACAAAAAAATCTGCATCTCGCGAACAAAGATGACTATCGAATATCCTGCAAACTTTATGCTTGTTTGCTCGATGAATCCCTGTCCTTGCGGGAACTACGGGAATCCTTATCAAGAATGCACATGCACCCCAGCACAAATTCAGAAATATCAGTCCAAAATTTCCGGACCCTTGCTCGACCGAATCGATATTCACATAGAAGTTCAGGCTGTGAAATACCAAGAGTTGACGGCACAATCGAGCGGAGAAACTTCTGCACAAATTAGGCAAAGAGTTGTCAAAGCGCGACAAATCCAAGCAGAAAGGTTCCGCGGTAAGAAAAATGTTTACAAAAATGCAGATATGGGTTCTAAAGAAATTCGTAAATACTGCATACTCGACGCCCGTTCCCAAGAAATCTTGAAGATTGCAATGAACAAAATGGGACTTTCTGCCCGCGCCTACGACAAAATTCTTAAAGTAGCACGAACTATTGCCGACTTGGACAACTCCGAAACAATACAGCCACAGCACATCAGCGAGGCAATCCAATACAGAAGCCTCGACCGAAGCTACTGGCGCGGCGGGCTGTAAGTTCGTAAGGGGCAAATAATTATTTGCCCATACAAGATTTTATAATCACAAACCATCGTTCGTGACCCAAACGGTATTTGTTGCAAAAAGACATCGGATGTTTGCGAAACATCCGATGCCTGAAATATACTCGTAGGGGCGAACCTCCGTATTCGCCCTTTGTTCCTATGTGTTTGTCCCTGATGCTACATCCTATGCCGATTTGTTTTGTAGTGTAAGATAATATGTTTTTTTGGGCAATTCATAAATTGCCCCCGCAATAGAGCAAATTATGATGGTTCAAATAAAGGGTGAATTGTATCGAGTAATTATCAATGGCAATTATATTGCACAGAATTGTTCGCTGTTATTTATCCTTCTCGCCACTTTTCGAACTTTCTTCGATTATCCTCTTATATTCGTTGAACATAATTGCAATGCTGGACTCGACGCTGAAATGCTTTTGCACAAAATTTCGGGCGTTCGAACCAAGTTGTCTGGCTTTTTCGGGCTTATTCAATAATTCAATTACGCTGTTTGCGAATTGTTCAGGTTCGTTTGCAATCAATATACCACTATCGGGAGCGATGGGAATTCCTTCGGCTCCTATGCTTGTCGAAACCACTGGTAGCTCCATAGCCATTGCTTCGAGAATTTTGATACGAACACCGCTTCCAACAAATAGTGGAACAACTAAAATATTCCCCCGATTATAATAGGGCTTAATATCCTCGACATAGCCCAAAACATTGACATTTTTGTAATCTCGGAAAAAGTCGGGTGGATTTTTCCCAATTATTGAAACAAAAGCATCGGGCATTTTTTCAACAATTAGTGGAAGGACTTTTTCGAGAAACCATTTCAACCCCGAAATATTTGGCAACCAATCGAAAGTCGAAACTATGATAATTTCCTTTGGATTGCGTTTCACTTTTGGGTCGGGACGGAACAAGCTTAAATCCACGCCGGGCGAGGCTACAAGCACATTCGCATTTGGTACCAACTCCAATGCCAGAGAGCGGTCGTAATCGGTGCAAGTGAACGAGACCTTTGCAGTGGCTATTGCCTGCCGTTCTTTTTCACGAAGCAAACGGGTCTGTTGCTTCAAGAATAACCATTGCGGCGATAGTGGTACTTGCTCCTTCAACAATCGTTCCCACAATACCCATTCAATGTTGTGGAGTCGCAAGCCTAATGGCTTGCCTGTCTTCTCGCTCAGCCATTTCCCAATAGAAAAAGTATTGGTATGGTCAAGATGGATTAAATCGAATTCGATGTTTTTTATGATGTCCTGCAAAGAATTTTTTGCTTTGGGGCGGTAAAACTTTTCGGTTAAAACTGGTTTATTCAATAGAAAATACTTCAAAAGTCTTGGAAATGTATTTCTTGTATCCAAATGAATTACAAAGGGATGGCAAAAACTTCGGAAGTATTCGACAAATTCATTCGGAACTTTTGTTTTGGTAAAAGCAACAAAAAAAACCTCCGCACCGAAAGCTGACAACTGCTTAACAATGTTGAAAATTCCAATTCTTCCGCCGCTGTCGAGCGGATAAGGAAATTGCGGCGAGATTTGCAAAATCTTCATCTTCTGCTTCTTTTCTCTCTGTTTATTTTAATTTGTAGTAAATGCTTATACAATTTGAACTGGTAAGCAAAGAAAGATTTTCCCATAGTTATTTTTCTCAACTTATCTGGCGGGGCAACGGTTCGCTCTGTTCTCCTTGTCTTTAGCATTGTTGTCAGAACAAGTAAAAAGCCTTCGAGGAGGACAAGTGGACTGAACCGACGGTAAAGACCCTCTGCAAATTGAAAAGCCAAAATGCAAAATGTTCTGCCCAACGCCCGCCAAAATGGAAAAAATTTCCACGAAAACCGAGTGTATTGCTCATAGGAGCAGAGCCAGCGATGGACACGATTACGGGCTCTTGGACTGGCTTCGTGGACAACCCGAATGTTTGGAAAATAGCGAACTTCGAAGCCGGCGATAATTGCACGGGCACTGAATTCAAATTCTTCGTAGCCAAATCCCGAAAAGCCACCAATGGTATCGAACACCACCCGCCGAATTGCAGCACCTGTCCCGACAAAGCCATTTGCAGGGTAACCTTCGTCGGGGACATTGTCCTTGTCAACTGGGTATGGATACCAATCCCAGCGAAACTCGAATGTATCTTTTTCGACTTCCTGAGTGGCTATGATATGAATTTCCGGGTGCTTCCGAAAAATTTCAACTACCTTTTCGAATGTGTCAGGTGTTAAAGGATATGAATCACTATCGCAACGCCAGATAATATCCCCATCGGACCAATACAACCCAAGATTAATTGAACGAATGTCGAAATTCTCGGGCAGCCAGTAATATTTTACCTGCGGGAAAAGCTTCGGTATCTCCTCTTTTGTGCCATCGGTAGAAGCGTTATCGACTACGATTATTTCCTTGTTTGGGTAAGTTTGATTCAAATAGTGTGGAATCGAATTTATCAAGTCCTCTTTTCGGTTATGTGTAACAATAATAACGCTAATTTTCATTTTATCAATTTATTTAAATTACAATTTTACGAATTGTTCATAAAACATTTTTAAACAATATGCCAAAAGCAGTAATCTTTGGCGACGGCAGGTGTAGCCCAAAAACCAAAAAGTACAAGTCGGCAGTGGAATTGGGAGAATTGCTTGGTGCAATGGGTTTTGATATTGTAAATGGCGGCTATGCTGGCGTGATGGAAGCAAGCGCTCGCGGAGCCTCTAAATTCGCGGTAGAACGCGTCGGAGTAGTTCTGGAAAATTCAGAACGTGAGCCAAATAAATTCTTGACCAAACGAATCTTTGCCCCTTCGTACCTCGACCGACTCGAACTTCTAATGGATATGGGCGATGTTTACTTCTTCTTCGAGGGCGCAAGCGGAACTTTGCTGGAATGCTCTGCAGTTCTTGCTCTTTACGAAAGGAACATTATCCGTAAGCATACATTTTACATCGGGCAGAAATGGAGTAAGTTGTTCAACTTCTTAAAAAATAATTTCAAAATAAATATTGGGAATTACGCTCATTTCCATTTTTTTGAAAAGCTCGAAGCAAATGAAATTGAACTTATATCGGAAATGTTAAAAGAGTTGTTGGTTAAAAAATAAATCTTTATGGTGTTAGTTATTATTCTTTTTGTTTTTCTTTTGAATAATTGCGGTGGTACAATGGAAAATAAACTATCGAAGGCATACTTTGCAGGCGGATGTTTCTGGGGCGTTGAACATCTTTTTAAACAATTAGATGGGGTTGTCGAAACAACTGTTGGCTATTCTGGCGGGAAGACCGAAAATCCTACTTACGAAAAGGTTTGTACCGATACCACGGGGCACGCCGAGACTGTCGAAGTGATATTCGACCCAACGAAGATTTCCTACGAGGAGTTGGCTCGCTTCTTTTTCGAAATCCACGACCCGACGCAAGTCAATAGGCAAGGACCAGATGTTGGCACCCAGTACCGCTCGGTGATTTTTTATGTGGACGAAGAGCAAAAGAAGGTAGCAAAAAAACTTGTAAAAATACTTGAGTCGAAGGGAATGACAATTGCAACAGAAATCGTACCATTCGAAAAGTTTTGGAAAGCGGAAGAATACCATCAGGATTATTATTCCAAAACTGGCAAAGCCCCATACTGCCATTTCCGCCGAAAAATTTTTTAGCCTTTGCACCAAGCCGATAGCCTCAAGTTGCTTCATAAAAATTGCTGAAGAAGTGGCTGCTGTTGAAAGACATAAGATGTTTTCAAAAACATCTGATGTCATAGTTTAATCCAATACGTTTCAGCTCAAAAGTGCTTTGCAATGTGGTTTCTAAAAATATCAAAATTCAATAGGATTACGCTTGTAGTCCCTGTGGTGCTCTGTGTTCTCTGAGTTTTTTCACCACAGAGGGCACAGAGATACACAGAAATCGCATATCATTAGTTTTTTTTGAAAACATTTAACCAAGCTTGCATCTTTTTGATGCGACCATCCGAAATCGGATTTTTGCGAAACATCCGATAGCTCGCAAATGTGAACAAGATTTTTTTTCTATAGCGCTTGCTACAATCATAAAAAACCTTCCGAGGGTTCAGTTCCTTCGGAAGGTTGATTTGATAACTGTCCTGAGTAATTAAAACTCAAAATAGAAAATCTTATCGTTTTAGGAATTCGGAGATAATTTCTTGCAAGTTTGGCGAGCCAATCTCTGCTAATTCGTAATAAACTCGGGTCGAAGGTTTGTTAATTTTGATAAATCGATTTAAGTTAATCGGGGTTCCAATCACAACGGCATCACATTCTGTTCGGTTGATTGTGGCTTCGAGGTCAGCCATCTGTTGTTTCCCGTAGCCCATTGCTGGAAGCAGAGAGCCAATTTCGGGATATTTCTCGAAAGTATCAATCAACGAACCTACAAGGTACGGTCGCGGGTCAACAAGTTCGCTTGCTCCATAACGGCGAGCCGCCACAACACCGGCACCAATAGTCATCTCTCCGTGTGTTAAAGTCGGTCCGTCTTCGATTGCAAGCACTCGTTTTCCGCGAATAATTTCGGGATTTTCGACCATAATTGCCGAAGCAGCAAACACCACTTTCGCTTTGGGATTGTATTCCCTTATGTTGTCCAAAACATATTCAACATCCTCGGGATATGCAGAGTCAATTTTATTAATTACAATGACATCCGCCATTCGGAAATTGACTTCGCCGGGATAGTATGAAATTTCGTGTCCAGGGCGAAGCGGGTCGACAACTACTATGGACAAATCGGGTTTGATAAACGGCATATCGTTGTTTCCGCCGTCCCAAACAACGACATCGGCTTCTTGTTCGGCTTGACGAAGGATAGCCTCGTAATCCACACCAGCATAGATTACACTGCCCATTGCAATATGGGGTTCGTATTCTTCCATCTCCTCGATGGTGCAGTTGTAACGATGCAGGTCTTCGATGGTTGCAAAGCGTTGAACTCTTTGTGCTTCTAAATCGCCGTAGGGCATAGGATGTCGAATTGAAACCACTTTTAGGTTTGCATCCCGTAAAATTTTAACAACTCGACGGGTGGTTTGACTTTTCCCGCAACCTGTGCGGACAGCAGTTATCGAAATAACCGGCTTCGATGATTTCAGCATTGTTTGCTTGGAACCGAGCATCGAAAATTTGGCGCCAGCCTTTAATACACGCGAACCAATATGCATAACCGTATCGTACGATAAGTCGCTGTAAGAAAGCACGCACTCGTCGATTTTGTACTTTTCGATTAACTCTTCTAAATCATTCTCGGAATAAATTGGAATGCCGTTCGGATAAAGTTCCCCTGCGAGAGAGGCTGGATATAGCCGCCCCTCGATGTTTGGAATTTGCGCAGCGGTAAATCCAACTACTTCATATTCCGGCTTGTTCTTAAAAAACACATTGAAGTTGTGGAAATCGCGTCCCGCAGCTCCAAGTATTAAAACTCTTGTCCTTTGTTCCATAACTATTCTACAATTAGTTTAACATAATTTGATTTTTATAATACATAATTCGCTCGAAAGAATTGTTAATCCTTTCAATTGAGATTTTATTTTGCTTTATTAGTTCCAGAATAATCTGAATAAATTTATGGGGCAAATCTTCGGAATAATCGATTTGATTTGCAAAAAGGAGAATGTCGTTGCCTGCGAGCAAGGCAAGTTCAACTGCTTCCTCAAATGAAAAGTTATTCGATATGGATTTCATCTGCAAGTCATCGGTGAACACCAGACCGGCGAAGCCTATTTGCTTACGTAAAATCTCCTCTATCCAAATGTGAGACAGCGATGCAGGAAAGTTTGGGTCGAAATTTTTGTTGTAAATATGCCCCACCATAACACCGTTCAAGATTGCATCCCCATTCAAAATCTCATAAGGTTTAAGCTCCAACGCACGCCAAGTATTCGTGACATCTGTCCAATCGAAATGCGAATCCTGATGCGAAGAACCGTGACCCGGAAAATGCTTGGCAACCGAAATTACATTGAATTCCTTGTGTGCCTCGATAAAATTTCGTGCAAATTTTGCAACTTCTATCGGGTCGGCGGAAAAGCAACGATTGTTTTGCACAACAACTTTGTTTTCGGGATTGATTGCTAAATCGACAACGGGAGCAAAATTCACATTTATTCCCAAATTGTGTAGTGCTTCGGCAATTTTAGAGAAAACAATCCTTGCAGTTTTTATATCATTAATTTGCCCTAATTCTGCGTGCGATGGATAATCTTCGAAACCATTACGGGAGTTCAGGCGCGAAACTTTCCCTCCTTCTTGGTCAATTGCGATAAACAGCGGGATTTTTGATGCAGCCGATAAATCTTTGGTAAGTTTTTTAAGTTGTTCGGGGTTTTGTATGTTTCTAATTGAATTGGTTGCAAAGTCCTTTTCGAATAGAATCACACCACCAAGCAAACCATTTTCGAGATAATCTTCGAGCCAGCGGCAGTCTTTCAATTCGGTTCCGCGAAAACCTATCATCAGCAATTGGCAAATTTTTTGCTCCAATGTCAAAGAGTTTGTGGACATAATTACTCAAAAGATTTGATGACCTTTTCAATACGCTCCAAAGCCCAATCAATTTCTTCTTTGGTAATAATCAATGGTGGTGCAAATCGAATGACGTGGTCGTGTGTTTCTTTGCAAAGTATTCCCTCGTCTTTCAATCTTTCGCAATATGGTCGCGCAGGTCCATCGAGTTCAACACCAATCCACAAGCCTTTGCCTCGAACTTCGACAATGTGTTTGCTTTTAATTTGCTTCAATTTCCCTAAAAAATATTCACCCATTCGAGCAGAGTTTTCAATCATATTCTCTTCGATAAGCACGGAAAGGGATTCTCGAGCAACGCGAGCGGCAAGAGGATTCCCGCCGAAAGTCGAGCCGTGGTCACCAGGTTTAAAAACACCTAAAACCTCTTTGCTACCCAAAACAGCGGAAACAGGATAGAATCCACCCGAAAGTGCTTTACCAATGATTACCAAATCGGGATGCACGCCTTCGTATTCATATGCAAAAAGTTTTCCGCTGCGCCCCAATCCACTTTGAATTTCATCGCAAATGAAAAGCACATTGTTCTTCCGGCAAATCTCTTCGGCTTGGCGAAGGTATCCCTCGGGCGGAACGATAATCCCAGCTTCCCCTTGAATTGGTTCAACCAAAAAAGCAGCGGTGTTCTCGTTTATTTTCGACTTTAAATCCTCGATATCACCATATTTGACAATTTGAAAGCCCGGGGTAAAAGGTCCAAAGCCATCCCGATATTGCGGTTCAGTCGAAAAACTAATTATCGTTGTGGTTCTGCCGTGGAAATTATTTTCGCAGGCAATGATTTCTGCTTTGTTGTCGGGAATTCCTTTAACCTTGTAGCCCCATTTCCTTGCTGCTTTGATTGCAGTTTCGACTGCCTCGGCGCCGGAATTCATTGGCAAAGCCATATCGTAGCCAGTCAAGTCGTGCAATAATTTGTAGAGCAAGGGAAGTTGGTCGTTTCGAAATGCTCGGCTTGTAAGCGTAACTTTTGTGGCTTGCTCGACAAAAGCTTTCAAAATCCTTGGATGACAATGCCCTTGGTTCACTGCTGAATAAGCAGCAAGACAATCCAGATAGCGTTTGCCTTCGACATCGTAAACCCAGCAGCCTTCGGCTCGTGTTATTACAACATCGAGAGGATGGTAATTGTGGGCTCCGTATTGATTTTCCAATTCAATATAATCCTGTGTTCTCATTTTAACTCCTTTATTGAATTTTAATCATTATCGAGAAGGAGAGTAATCAAAGCCATACGAACGAACAACCCATTTTCAGCCTGACGGAAATACGCTGCGCGTGGGTCGGAATCGACATCACGGCTGATTTCAACCGACCGCGGCAACGGGTGCATAATTATTGAATTCTCCTTCATTTTTCTCAAAACATTTGGGGTAATATTGTAAATGCTCAAATCGATATTTTTGTTCTGTAGCCTTTCGATGTCGATTCGAGTTTGATAAACAACATCAACTTCGGAAATCACTTTATCGACAGAATCCAAAAGCTCATAGGCGACTTTCTTTTCTTCGAGATGTTCAAGAATATCGGGCTTGATTTGAAGCTCAGGCGGAGCGATAAAATACAATTTCGTCCTTTCGAATTTGCTGAGCAAATAGGCAAGGGAGCGTGCTGTTCTGCCTTTGTCCAAAGCACCGATGAGAGCAACTTTTAAGCCATCGAGAGTTCCAAGTTCGTTATAAATTGTGTATAAATCCAATAATGCTTGGGTTGGATGTTGACCGCCGGAACCATCACCAGCGTTGATTATAGGCACTTTCGAGACTTGGGCTGCACGGGCGGCTCCGCCCTCTTCGTGGTGGCGAAGTACAATCAAATCGCAGTAGTTGCCAATAATGCGAATTGTGTCCTCGAGCCTTTCCCCCTTGATTTCGGAAGAGAACTCGCGGGCTTGTTCAGTCGAAAGTACCTTTCCCCCAAGTCGAAGCATTGCCGATTCGAAGGAAAACCGTGTTCTTGTCGATGGAGCATAAAAAAGCGAAGCCATAATGTATCGTTCATAATCCCGAGTACCACCTCGCCGAACAATTTTTTCCATCTGGCGAGTTCGTTTAAAAAGTTCCCAAATTAAAGGCACCGTAAACTGTTGCGATTGAATAATGTGTTCAATTTTCATAATTTAACCTCGATTTATGGCAAAATCTGTGTTCCTGCTTTTCCTTCGAGTGCTTCCTCGATGAATTCATACGATGTAATGATAACTTTCTTTCCGCCATTCCTTAAGTATTTGATAGCAGATTGGATTTTGGGTCCCATACTTCCAGCGGGGAAATGCCCTTCGTTGTAATATTTTTCAGCCTCATCGGACGAAATGACTGTCAATGGTTTTTGATTAGGCTTTTTGTAATTTAAATACACATAGTCGGTTGCTGTACTAATCAAAAACAAATCAACATTAAGTTTATTGGCTAAAAGAGCCGAGGAGCGGTCTTTGTCTATAACCGCTTCGACCCCAAAAATTTGAGAATCATGGAAATAAACGGGAATCCCGCCTCCACCCAAAGCGATAGTAATAATTCCACAACCAAGGAGCTGGCGGATAACTTCGATTTCGACGATATCGAGAGGCTCGGGCGATGGTACCACTCTTCGCCATCCACGATTTGCATCTTCGACTATATTCCAACCTAATTTTTTCTTTCGCTCCTCGGCAGTCTTCCTGTCGTAAAATGGTCCAATCGGTTTAGTTGGATTTTGAAACGCAGGGTCCGCGGGGTCGACTACAACCATCGTCGGTACAACCGTCACGGGATTATCGAGATTTTGTTTCTTTAGCTCTTGGTAAAAAGCTTTCTGCAAGAGATAACCAATCTCGCTTTGCGTGGTCGCAACACACATATCCAAAGTATGGGTGTAAACTTCGCTCGAGGCACGCTCGGAACGAATCAAAGCAGCACCCACTTGTGGACCGTTCCCGTGAGTTATAACAATCTTCCATCCATTCTTGACCATTTTAACAATGTTTTTTGCCGTCTCGACGGAATTTTTGAACTGCTCGTCCAATGTTCCGCGTTCGCCGGTCTTGATTAAAGAATTTCCGCCAATGGCAACTAACGCAGTTTTGTTCTCGTTCATCATTTTATTTATTTTTCATAAGTTCATACATAATAGCCTTTTGCACGTGTAAGCGATTCTCTGCTTCTTGGAACACAACCGAATTTGGGGAATCAATCACATCGTCGGTAACTTCTTCGCCGCGATGAGCAGGCAAGCAATGCATAAAAATAGCATCGGGCTTTGCATAAGCAAACAATTTTGCATTCACTTGATAAGGTGCAAAAATCTTCTTCCGTTTCTCGGCTTCTGCTTCTTGTCCCATCGAAGCCCAGACATCGGTATAAACAACATCTGCGTCGCGAACTGCTTCGACGGGGTCGTTCGTTACCTCAATTTTGGCTCCGGTGGCTTTCCCCGCCTCGGTTGCGTTGGTATATGCTTTCAAATTTGGCTCAAATCCCGGTGGGGTGGCAACAACAATGTGGGCACCTAATCTCCCAGCTGCAGACATCAATGAATGGGCTACATTGTTTCCATCGCCGACATAAACGATTTTTAATCCTTTTATCGTTCCTTTAACTTCAAGGATTGTAAAGTAATCAGCCATTGCTTGGCAGGGATGGGCAAAATCGGTCAACCCATTGATAACTGGAATCCTTGCGTAGCGAGCCATATTTTCGACGATATCGTGCCCGAATGTTCTCACCATAATTCCGTCGACCATTCGCTCTAAATTTTTGGCAACATCGTAGACCGACTCACGCTTCCCAAGATTGATTTCCGCAGGCGAAAGGTAAATGGAGAACCCGCCCAACTGCTGAATCCCAACGTCGAAAGTGGTTCGAGTTCGCAACGAAGGCTTTTCGAAAATCAAAGCCAGCGTTTTGTAGCGAAGCGCCTCGTAGTAATCCGATGGCTTTTCTTTCATTTTCTTCGCTAAATCGAAAATGCCAAGAATTTCTTCGGTCGTAAAATCCGTTACTTCTAAAAAATCTTTTTTCATAATTAACCTATTTAGTTAAACAAAATAAAATAAAAAGAGGGAAAAAACAAAAGGGGTTAAATCGGGGCGTCGGTGGTATAATGCTTAAATAGAATTATCTTTAATGCACGAGTTTTGGGAAGGCGATACCAACGAAGCAGGTTTGCCTTCTTTTGAAGGAAATGCTCTTTCCCGTGCAAAAGTTTTTTCATATATTTCAAAAATAAAAAACAAAATTACTAATTCTTTTGGAAATAAAGAAATTAATCGAACAAAGAGTTTCGTTTGTTATTAATAAAAAAGCGGGGATACGTTTCTTTCCAATGTATCCCCGCCGTTGAATAATTCAGTTTTAATCGGGAAGTTCTGCCGCAGCGACTTTTCTCTTTTTAAAGATTCTTTGGAATGCTTCGCGCCATTTATCGAATCTTTGATATACAACAGGAACAACGACCAATGTTAAGAACAAAGAACTCAGCAGACCACCGATGATTACAACAGCCAGACCCGATTTCGACTCGGAACCAGCGGAAGTCGAAATAGCAATGGGCAAAAGTCCAAACACCATCGCAAAGGTTGTCATCAATATTGGGCGGAGACGAATTTGACCTGCTTCGAGCAAAGCCTCGCGTGTTGAAAGCCCTCTCTCGAACTTCATATAATTGGTTCTATCGACAAGCAAAATACCGTTTTTGGCAACCAAACCAACAAGGGTGATTAACCCAAGAATTGAGTATAGGCTTATTGTTTTCATCGTGAATGCCAAGCCAAAAAGTGCCCCAATAAGAGCCAATGGAATAGAAAACATAATTACAAGCGGATAAAGATATGAATTATACAGAGCAACTAATATCAAGTAGACAAAAGCATTCCCTATTAACAAAGCAACCAAAAGGCTACGGAATGAATCCATCATTGCTTTTTGCTCACCAACAAATTCGAATGTTACCCCGGGAGGAAGTTTAACATTTTCCAGCTTCTTACGAATTTCGCTTGCGACGTCACCGCTTGCTCGACCAAAAACAGAAGAGTTGACATAAATCGCTGGGGCACGATTCTCGCGCTCCAATTTCGTTGGACCTACCGATTGATAAACATTAGCAAATTGCTTCAAAAGAATTACTTTCCCTTCGCGATTAACAAACGGGAGATTTTGCACTTCTTCGACTTTTGAGCGGTCGAATTTGTCCAATTGTATACGAATTGGATAGTCCACAATGCCTTCGGTATATTTCGAATCGTCATTCCCGGTCAGTGCGGTTCGCAAAGTAGCACCAACTTCCGCAATAGTTAAACCAAAGGCTGCGATTTTATCCCTATCGATTTCCACACGAATTTCGGGCTTGCCCTCTTCACTCGAAAGCTGAACATCGGTTGTACCTTTTACTATCCGAACTACGCTATCGACAATGTTTGCCGCCTTGTATACGCTCTCGTAATTAGGCCCGTTAACGAGGATTTGAATTGGCTTTCGGCTGCTGGTTCCCAACAAAGTAACTGGCTGTGCAGTAACTCTTACCCCCGGAATTGTATTTATTTTTTCTTTCATCAATTGGCCAAATTCATCGGTGGAAACATTTCGCTGATTTTTATCAACGAGAATTGCTGTTATTTGTGCTGTATTGTTCTGGAATTGTCCAAGAAGACCCTCACTCGAAAATCCAACGTTTGCAAAAACTTTAACAACCTCTGGTTGCTTTCTCAATAGTTCTTCGACTTTTTGTGTAATCTCGTTGGTTTTCTCAATTGTCGAACCTGGCGAGGTTTCAATAGTAAAAACGATTTCCCCACGGTCTACTTGTGGTAAAAATTCAGTTCCAACAAAACCCATCCCGGGCAGCATCAAAGATACAATTAGAAGCGCACCAGCAAGAACCATCACCTTCCCACCATTATTTAAAGCCCAACCAAGGATTGAAACATAATAGCTTTCGAGCTTTCGGTATAATTTCTCGGTTAGCTCACTGAATCGTCTTATAAAACCTTTCGACTCTTTTGTTTCCACTTTCGAAAGCCTCGAGGCCAACCAAGGTGTTACAGTAAACGAAACAAATAGGCTCATCAAAGTGGAAAACACTACAACCAAGGCGTATTCCCGCAGGAAATTTCCAATCATACCTGTTATCAAAGCAAGTGGGAAGAAGACCACAACATCGACCAAAGTGATAGAAACTGCAGCGAAGCCAATTTCGTTTCGTCCTCGTATTGCCGCTGTAATTCTGTCCTCGCCCATCTCCAAATGGCGAGTTATGTTCTCTATAACCACAATTGAGTCATCGACCAGAATACCAATAACCAACGACATTGCCAGCAATGTAATAGTATTCAGGGTAAATCCAAAAATGTACATAAGAAAGAATGTAGAAATTAGCGAGGTTGGAATTGCAACCATTACGATTAGAGAGTTGCGAATGCTGTGAAGGAAGAGGAACATAACGAAAGCAACGATTAACACAGCAAGTAGCAAGTCCTTTTTAACCGCATTCGCTGCATCCATAATAAAAGTCGAGTTGTCTTGGGCAATGTCGAATTTTAATCCTATGTTGCTGTAGGCTTTTTCCAAACGAGCAAGTTCTTTGCGAACGAGTTTGCTTACTTCGACCGTGTTTGCGTCGCTTTGCTTTTGAATCAAGATTCCCAACGAAGGAATGTTGTTTAGACGATTAATATTGGTAATCTCCTTGATACCATCGCGAACATTCGCAATGTCTTTAAGTCGGATTTCCCCGCCCGAGCGTGTTCGGGCAACCACGTGGTTTTCGAGCTCTTCCAAAGAATTGAATTTGCCTGCCACTCTCAACACATACTGATTTTCTGGCTCTTTGATGCTTCCCGTTGGGAAATCAATATTCGAAGCAACGATAGATTGAACTATTGTATTCAAAGGCAGACCCACAGCTTTGACTTTTTGCATATCAATGTTGACTTGGATTTCTCGCTCTTCGCCGCCTAGTAATTGCACCAAACCGACGCCCTCGAGTTTTGAAATGAGTGGCTGAATGTTGTCCTTAACAAACTGATATAACGCTTTGGATTGCAACTTGCTGTAAACATTGGCTCGAAGAACAGGAACTTCATCGAAAGCCAATTTTGACACTACCGGCTTCCTTGCCTCTTTTGGTAAGAAATCGGATACTTGGTTAATTCTCCGCTGAACATCTTGCAGAGACTTATCAACATCGACATTCATTTCGAGCTCGACGAAGATAAACGAAACACCTTCGCGAGAAGTTGAACGAATGTTCGATATTCCCTCCATCCCGGTAATAGCATCTTCCAATGGCTTGGTCACATTGTTCATTACCTCGTAGGGCGAGGCTCCCGGATAGATGGTTTGCACAGTTACAACTGGTGCAGTAAGTTTTGGAAGAAGCTCATAATTTAATTGGGCAAAGCCATAAATTCCTAATATTCCAAGTACCGAAAAAACCACAACTACAAGTGTTGGTCTTTTTATCGCTAATTCTGTTACAGTCATTTTTAGCCTCCAAATTATTCTACTATTTGAACAGGTGTTCCATCTTTAAGATTTATCAAACCTTCGACAACGACAAGCTCACCTTCGCGAAGCCCTTGCAGAATCTCCAATTTTTTGCCTATTTCGCTTCCAATCACTATCGGGCGAAGTTTGGCAACATTGTTCTCGACCACATAAACTTTAGGTTCCTGATAACTACCAACGAGTGCTTCGCGGGGCATCAGCAAAGTCCGCCCCCGAATTGCCGACGGAATCTTCACTCGAACAAACATTCCAGCTTTCAACAAATTGTTTTTGTTTCGGACAAATATCTCCACAGGATAGGTTTTCCCCTCGTCCGCTTTATATCCTATGCTTTGAATAGTGCCAAACATTTTCTCGCCCGGAAGTATGTCCGATGTGATTTCGACCATATCGCCTTTCTTAATCTTCATTATGTCCTTTTCGGGGACTTGGATTCTTACTTTCACAGTAGAAATATCGACAAGATTCATTAGCGGCGTGCCGGACGAAACGACTGCCCCAACTTCTACGGATTTAGAAGTTACAAAACCCGAAAATGGGGCTCGAATTTTTGTATCCTCGACTTGCTTCTTTGCGATTTTATATTGTGCTTCTGCTGTTTCATATAAAAATTTAAATTGGTCAAGTTGCGACTCTGGGGCGGATTTCTCGGCATAAAGCTTCTCGTATCGCTCCAAATCGCGCTTAGCTTTCTGGTAGTTCGCCTCCGCGGTTTGTAGATTTGCAAGCTTCATCTCGTCATCAAGTTTAATTAAAACTGCCCCCTTCGAAACAAAATCCCCAAGATTTGCATTGACCGCAACGACTTTCCCGCTGGCTTCCGAAGCTATACTAACTTCGGCATTGGGCAATACATTGCCTGTATACTCCAGCGTTAAGTTTATCTCTTCGAACGCTACGCGAGCGACATTGACTGGAAATGTTGTCAATATCACGTTTTTCTTTGCCTTTGCTTGGAATTTGCTCCTATTGTTGAGCAAAAGCCCAACCGAAGCAAAGATAATCAGAAAAGCAATAATAAGTGTTGTGATTTTCTTTCTACTTTTCATTTTTTACCCTTTCTTTTTATTTACCAAAATTATTAATTGATTTTTCCAATTTGATTTTTGCTATTTCATATTCAAGAATTGAGTTGTTGTATGCAACTTTAGCATTGAGCAAAGCAACTTCGGCATCCAAAAGTTCGGAGCTCGAAACCACGCCATTTTTGAACTTCTCGTTTGTGACGCGATAGTTCTCTTCGGCTTGTTGGACAGATTGCTTTGCCACGTTTATTTTTTCTTTTGCTTTGATAAAAGCGAAGTAATTCTGCGAAACCTCCATATTGATTGCATCTTTCAACTGCTGGTAGGAAATTTCAGCTTGCCGATAGCTTTCCTCCGCCTGTTGCGTTTGATATTTTGTAGTCATCCAATTCCAGATATCATACGAAATCGTGAATCCAATATCCCAAGTGCCGTAGAATTTATCCTGGGCGGGCATCAGCCTTTGGTTAGGCCTATTGTATTGGTAGTTTGCCGAGAAAGATATTTGAGGCAACCAACCACTTTTAGCCATAGAAATTGCCTTTTGCGAAGCCTCTTTCCGAAAAGTTAAGGCAAGAAGTTCAGGCCTTTGCTTGTATGCAGTTTCCAGCAGTTTATTTAAATCGGAAAATTCTTTTTCCTGAAATTCAGGCTGTGAAATTAGAACCAATTCCGTTTGAGTTGGCAATCCAAGAAGAATGCATAAGTTAATTTTCCCAATCCGAATTGCATTTTCTAAATCAATTTTTGTTAATTCCAAATTCGAAAGTTGAACTTTAACTTTCAGAACTTCGTTTTCTGTTGCCAATCCGTTTTTGTAGAAATTTTCAATATCTTGAAGATGGGCTTGAACTTGGCGAATGTTTTCCTGCAAGCTTTGCAAAGAAAGTTCCAAATTCTTAATCGACCAATAAGCATTTTTAACATCAAAAATCGTTTTAGCCCGTTCGGTTTCGTAATCCTCTTGGCTTGCTTTGGTATTTAGTTCCATCATCTTGGCATTGTTTTCGAGTCGGAACCCTGTAAAGATAGGATATTGCAGACCTAAACGAATCTGGTAGTTATTCAAAATGGTTGGCGAAACCTCGAATTCTCTGCCCTGAAAATTAATTTTGAAAGGTTCAACTTCGCTTAAACGAGTGTAACCCGATACAAGACGCAAAGTGGGATAGAGTTGTGCATTTGCTTCGTTTGTTCGCGCTTGGGCAGCAGTGATTTTCGACTCAGCGAGCTTCAGGCTTTTTGCATTCTTCAAAGCCAAATCGACCGCATTGTCGATTGTCAATTGATAACTGCTCTGTGCAAATAGTATCGCAGGAAGCGAAAAAAGAGCAATCAAAAGCAAAATCCTCTTCATTTTTGTTCTCCTTGATTATTTTGTTCAATCAATTTTTTTATCCCCATAATTCCTTCCAACATTAATGTTGAAATTGTTTTGGCATAAAGGTCGTAGTATTCATCGTCGGTTTCGACCGACCAGACTTTTTTAATCAGCGGACCGAAGAGAAAGTGTGAAAAAATTAAAGAAACCATCGCTGGCGCAATAATCGAACCATATTTCGGGTCATCTACAAAAAGTTCAATCAACTTCAATCCCTGTTTGATGTAATCGATGTGCAAGCGAACAACTTCGGCTTTGAAATCGCTAAATTCGGGAAGGTTGAATGGCATCTCGGTTATAGCAACTTTACAGAAGATGGTTTTGTTTTTAATTAAATTTACAAGCTCGCTGACAATTGTTCTTAAAGCATCCTCGGGGGGGAGATTTTTTGCCAAAGTCTGCTCGTAGATTTGCCGAACTTCCTGAAAATAGCGAAGGATGATTTCTTTCAGTATGCCGAATTTCCCATTAAAGTAATAGGAAATCATCGAAACATTGACCTGAGCAAGGTCAGCAATTTCGCGAACGCCAACAGCAGCATAGCCCTTCGAAGCAAAAAGGCTTGCAGCAGCGTTCAAAATCCTTTCCTTTGGCTCTTTTCCCTCAATTATTTGATTTTCCATTCCACCTCAAAAAAGTCAAACAATCGTTTGTTTAAAAAACAAATTAATCAAACGTTCGTTTAAATTTTTTATTTTAGTTCTGAAAAAATTTTTCAAAACTTTTCAATTATCTGTTCAAAAACTAATTAAATCGTATTGAATGCAAAAGGCAAATAAAATCTCAAGAATGTAAACCAAACGCAAGGGGAACTGCACAATCACCTTTGGCAAGGGGCTATCAGACATAACCAGACATAGGATGTTTCAAAAACATCCGATGTCTTTGCATTCTACAAATGACCGCAGATACTTGCAGGTTTAATTAGCAAACAAAAAAATCGTTGTGCTGTTAGATGATTGATATGAATAACGCACTATTTCTTTTTCCTCTCTCAAATTTTTGATTATTCCGAAATAATGTTTCCGATGAGTTTTTTAATTTTGAATGGTGTGGGATTGATTTTTGAGTAGCAAAGTGGATAATAAAGACAAAAACGAAGGTGAAAAAAGGATTTATCTCATCGATGGGATGTCTGTGGTGTTCCGAGCATATCATGCAATGAGCCGTTCGACGCTGAAGTCGTCGATAACTCAGGAGCCGACCTTTGCAGTGTTTGCGTTTGCAAACATTTTGGCGAGTCTGCTCGAAAGCGAAAAGCCCGAATACATCGCTGTTGCGTTCGATACTCGTGAGCCCACTTTTCGCCACGAGATATTCAAAGAATATAAAGCGAATCGGGAAGCATTCCCCGAAGACCTTGTCCCCCAACTCGAACGCATCAAACAACTTTTGGACGCACTAAAAATAAAGAGGATTGAAATTCCCGGTTTGGAGGCGGACGATGTAATTGGCACTCTCGCTCGAAAGCTTGCCAGCCAAGGTTGGAAAGTGATTTGCATCACAAACGACAAGGACTACTTTCAATTGGTAGACGAAAACATCATACTTTACAAAACAGCGAAAAACATTTCCGAAGGCTTCGAAGTGATAACGAAAGATAAGGTCGCCGAAAAATTTGGAGTTCCACCCGAAAGCGTTGTCGATGTCCTTGCTATTGTTGGAGATTCGGTGGACAATGTTCCCGGAGTGCTGGGAATTGGCGAAAAGACTGCTATCCCGCTCATTCAACAATTCCACACTCTCGAAAATCTTTACGAAAATCTCGACAAGATTGAAAAAGAAAGTCTTCGCAAAAAACTGTTCGAGAACAAAGAAAATGCATTCCTTTCGAAAAAACTGGTTACAATCGAAACCAATGCAAATATAGACTTTGATGTCTCTGAGTTTAAATTCACAGAACCCGATTTCAAAAAGTTGGAAGAACTTTTCACCCTGCTCGATTTTAAAACTCTGAAAGAAAGATATTTGACAAAAATTTTTGGCTCAAATCAAACTGCTGTGTCCGAAACATTCACTTCTGAGTTAACTTCCACCATAAAAAATGAAACAAAACATTACAATTTGATTAATACCAAAGACAAGTTGCAAACGCTTTGCGAGAAATTGAAAAATGTCCCAGCCTTTGCTATTGATACCGAAACGAGTTCGCTCGACAAACAAACTTGCGAATTGGTGGGAATTTCTGTTTCTTTCTGCAACAACGAAGCTTATTATATTCCTGTTTTTGGCAAAGCAGAGGATGTTTCCGCTTTTGCCGAGAAAACTGAAAACGCCGAAAATTTTGGTCTTTTTTCGCAACAGACCGATGAAAAACAAGAAGCAAAAGGCTTGTTCTTCGAAGATTACGAGCCACAACGTGGCTTCCCAGTTCGCTTTGTTCTTTCCAACTTAAAGCCGGTTCTGGAAAATCCAGAAATTCAAAAGTATGGGCAAAACGTTAAGTTCGATGCATACATTTTAAGGCGCTATGGAGTTGATTTGCATCCGATTGCGTTCGACACAATGGTCGCCAGCTATGTCCTGAACCCCGACGAACAGCATAACTTAGATGCACTTGCAAAGCGTTGGATGAATTACACGCCAATTTCTATAACGAGTTTAATCGGCGAGCGGAGGGCAAATCAAATTTCGATGCGAGAACTCCCGCCCGAAGCAATCTCGGATTACGCTTGCGAAGATGCTGACCTTGCTTGGCAACTTACACACATTTTGAAAGAGCAGTTGGTGAAAGAGAATTTACTCAAACTTGCCGAAGAGATTGAATTTCCTCTCATCAAAGTACTTCGCGATATGGAATTCAACGGTGTTTTCGTTAGCACCGAGATTTTAAACTCGATTTCGAAATTACTTAACGAGGAGGTTCAAGCATTACGGGAAAAAATCTTTGCCGAGGCGGGACTTCGCTTCAACTTGGATTCGCCAAAGCAGCTTGGGCAAGTTCTCTTCGAAAAGCTTCAACTTCCTGTCATTGCTAAAACAAAAACGGGATACAGCACCGATGTCAATGTTCTTTCGCAACTGGCTGCGAGTTATCCAATTGCAAAATATATACTCGATTATCGGCAAATGACAAAGTTGCTTTCGACTTATGTCGATTCCCTGCCGCAATGGATAAACCCTGCGACGGGTCGAATTCATTCAACATTTAATCAAACGATTACGAGCACGGGGAGATTATCATCGACCGACCCAAATTTGCAAAACATTCCCGTCCGCGGGGAATTCGGGAAAGAAATACGTAAAGCATTTGTGCCTCAAAAAAGCGGTTGGGTGATTCTTTCTGCCGATTATTCCCAGATTGAACTTCGCATAATTGCTTATATTTCGGGCGACGAAAACCTGATTCGAGCATTCAAGCAAGGGCTGGACATCCACTCGGCAACTGCTTCTTTGCTTTTCGACAAGCCTATCGATGCTATCGATTCCGATATGCGACGTGTTGCAAAAACTGTGAACTTCGGTATTCTTTATGGACTGGGAGCTTATGGTCTTTCCCAACGATTGGGTATTGGTCGAACCGAGGCACAGAAAATCATCGACAACTACTTGGCGAAGTATCCCGGGATTAAGAAATATGTCGAAGAAACCATTTCGAAAACGCAAAAAAAGGGCTATGCAGAAACTTTGTGCGGGCGCAGGCGATATTTCCCGAACATTAATAGTATGAACAAGAATCTGCGTTCAGCCGACGAGCGTGCAGCAATAAATTTGCCTATTCAAGGGACTGCTTCGGATATGATGAAAATTGCAATGATTAACATAGGCAGGGATTTCGAAAAGTTTCGACTCCGCTCGATGATGATTTTACAGATACACGACGAACTGCTCTTCGAAGTCCCCCAGAACGAGATTGAAACGGTTAAGGAAATTGTCAAAGAACGTATGCAGAATGCTTTGAGTTTGGGCGAGGTTCCCGTTGTTGTGGATATTGGAATAGGCGAAAGTTGGTTCGATGCCCATTGAAAATATAATAAACCGAGTGGTCTTCCGTCAGTAATTTTTGCCTTTTCAATGGCATATTTTTTTATAATCACTGGAAAATTATGGCAGATACAGTTTATTTAACCGAGGAAAGATTTTTAGAATTGCAAAATGAGTTAATTGAATTAAAGACGAAGGGGCGCAAGGAAGTCGCCCAAAAGATAGCCGAGGCACGCTCGCACGGCGATTTGTCCGAAAATGCTGAATACGACGCTGCAAAACACCAGCAGGAACTGCTTGAGATGCGAATTGCCAAGCTCGAAGAGACTTTGATGAAAGCCCAGGTGATTAGACCCGAAGAGCTCCCCAATGATAAAGTGTATATCCTTTCCCGTGTTAAAGTAAAAAATTTGAAGACTAACAAGATTTTTGAATACATATTGGTAAGCCCCGAGGAAGCAGATTTCGAACGCGGGAAGATTTCTGTTACCTCTCCAATCGGCAAGTCGTTGATGGGCAAGAAAGTTGGCGATGTTGTTGAATTTACTGCTCCTGCGGGAAAAACCCAACTGGAAATTCTTGAAATAAATCGATAGATTTTGATGAATATTGCCGACTCCGGGTATTTTAATCCTGCCGAGGATTACGAAATAGTCCAGCAAATACTCGGAGGCAATAAAGATTTGTTCGAGAAGCTCGAGCGAAAATACAAAAAGCCTCTTTCCCACTTGATTAGCAAGATGGTTCGAAATACTGATGATGTCGAGGATATCGTGCAGGAAACATTTATCCGTGCATACAATAATCTTCGATACTATAAAAAAGAATTTGCATTTCACTCTTGGCTTTTCAAAATTGCATCGAACCTTTGCATAGATTTTTTGCGAAAAAGACGTGTGCAAACAATTTCTATCGAACAACCTTTTCCCCGCTCCGAAAGCGAGAACCAGATGGACTTTCCCGCCCTTGGCGACGAAGCAGACAAAATGATTCTGGACGAGGAGCAACGGCAGTCGCTGAACGCTGCACTTTCCCTTTTGCCCGAAAAGTTCCGAATTGTGATTGAACTTAGGCATTTCGAAGAGCTTGAATATAACGAAATTGCCGAACGACTTGGCATACCTGTTGGAACTGTCAAAGCACATCTTTTCCGTGCCCGAAAAGCATTGCTGGACATTCTCCGCAAGCGGAGATTGGTATAGTTTGCTGTGCAAAACCTAAAAGAGTGGAACATAAACAAAAAAGACATCGGATGTTTTCGAAACATCCGATGTCTGGAAATCTGCAAGGAGTTACAAACCCTTGTTCAATCTGGAAAGACATTGGATGTGTTTTAAAACATCCAATGTCTGACGCCCACTAATTTAATGGAACTCAATTTTAACTATGAATTTTTGAATATTTCAGCAGCTATTAGGTTGAAGCCCCTGACCAAAAAAGACATCGGATGTTTTCGAAACATCCGATATCTGGAAATCATCAAAGGGCTGTAACCCATATACTTAAAGTCATTAAACTGGCTGTCTATCAAGCAATTTAAGGATGTTGATGAACGAAGTATCGTTTCAAATTATCTATTCCTGTTTCTTTTTGCGTAGGTTAAGGTAAATGCCAGCGGCTAAGCCAAGTAGTGTTAGCAAATTAGCCAAAAGCGAAATGGTTTTTCCCCGTTCGAAGCCCGGTGATGTGAATTTCATCTCTAATGTGTGAGTTCCTGCTGGAATTACGACTGCACGAAATGCATAGTTGGCTTTGATAATTTCGGTTTCTTTTCCATCGACATAGGCTTTCCAGTAGGGATAGTAGATTTCTGAAATGAAAAGCAAAGCCGTTGCATTCGTTTTGGCAGAAATCTTGATGTATTCGTTTCTTTTTTCTTGAATTGTCGCGGTGGCTGTGGAATCGGGAATGCCAAGCTGCGATTTGATTGGCTTTTCAACAAATACCGTATCCAATGGATTGAAATTGCCGCGTTTCAAGTGGTAAAGTATTTCGAGTGGCTTCTCGACCACAGCATTTTTCACAAAGAATGCTCTTGGCAAGTACGAGAAATTCGGATAAACAAAAGCCGAGCCGTTTTGGGCTTGGTAAATAGGCTCCACTCCTTCGAGTTTTCGTGAAAATATTAAGTACTTAACATTGAGCAAATTCCACAGGAAAGGATTGTAGAGCTGCGAAGTCGAGCCTTCCATCCCCTCCATATTTGCAACATCGAGCAAGTCTTGGTAAACGCGGAGTTTTGCTGCGTGGTAGCCGTTTATGTTTTCAAGAAGATAATATGCTGTCAGATTTGCAGGATTAACAGAAAAGTCGGCAATACGGAAAACACCTGTGTCGCGTTTAATTGCATCGTAAACATCACGCCTTGCTTCGAAAACTTCTGTCGGTGAGCCTTCTTTGGCATAATCCATTCTCTCGGAATCGATGCGGAACAGGTCGATTATGGTTAAAATCCCGAACACAGCTAAAACGGTTACATATTGCAGTTTCCCGTTGATATAAAGCACAGAGAAAATTCCGAAAGCAATCAGGAATATAGCATTTATGTAGAAATCCTGAACTGTTTTGTTCCACACGAAGTCTTGAATTTCGGAAACGACTTCGGCACCGTAACTTTTGGCATATTGTTGAAAAGCTTCTGAATTTCCAGCTGCTGCGATATAGGACGATTTCATGAATGCAGAGAAGAAGAATGTAATCACAAGGAACAAAATTGGCAAAACAATGAGCCAAGTGTTTACTCTTTTGCTGGGATTTTCTCGAAGATGCTTTAATGCCAAAAATCCGTATGCCGAAAGCAAAGGAACAGCGAAATGGACAAGCACCAAAGCCATCGATGGTGCTCGGAATTTGCTAAAAGATGGGAAATAGTGGTAAAATAGATTGTAAAGGAATGGCAAATGTTTCCCAAACGAGAGGAAAATTCCAAAAATAGAAATGATAAACAAAGCTTGAACAAAAGTATTCTTTCGGAAATAAATAAGCCCGAGTATTCCGAGAGCCAGAACAATAATCCCCATATATGGCGGAGAGTCTTCGGACTCCTTCGTTCCCCAGTAAGTCGAGGCTTTGCCCTCGCGGTAATCACGAATGCCAAAGCCGAAGTAGCTCGGAACAAGGAAAGTTACAAGTTCTTTGGGATGGTATGACCACATCGTTGCGTAATCGTAGTCGCTTTTATCGGCTTTTTGTGTCTTGTCGGTATGAAGTTTGACAATTGGAGCCGAACCCCGAACCGAATAGGGAGCGTATTCAAAAGTGGAAAAGTATCTGTCGGCAGACATAAGGAAAGCCAAACCCAAAGCAATGGCTACAAGCAGTGCAGAACGCAATTTGACCCAAACTTTTTCTTTTTTGATTAATCCAACAATAAAGTCATATATCAAATAAATTGCAATCGCAAGTCCACCATAGAAAATCATTTGCAAATGGTTCCCCACAAACATTATTGCAAAAACCACAACGAGCAGGCTGAAATCGAACAGATTGAACTTTTGCTTGAGTTTTTCGATGAAAAGGAAAGCATAGGGGAACATTGCCACTACAATCGGTTTAGTGTTGTGTCCAATCATAACCCAAGTAATGACATAAGTCGAAAAAACTGCTGCAAAAGCAGCAAAAAGAGCAACAGTCTTATCGAACTGCTTATATCTCAACAGCCAATACACACCAATGCCATAGAGCAAGTAGAAGAAGAGAACTCGAGCAACATCGCTACCAAATATACCACCGAAGCCAACGGAAATATTCGTGAAGATTTGGGATATTATATCCCAAGAACGATTGCCAGTAACGAGCAACGAGGCATAGGCGGGCATCCCGCTAAAAATCAATGGTATCCAAAGTGGGAAATTTCCACTGCGGTTCGCTTGTTCAATAAAGGGGCGAAACGCCCACGACGAAATGTTGTCGAAATCAACAAAGCCAGCACCAGTGATAGGTCCCCAGAAAAAACCATAAAGCAGAACTGCAAGAACAAGTATGGCAAGAATGTCCTGATACTTAGCAGGGATTAGTTGTTTCCTTGCTGGAACGCTTTTAGTAACTTTTTTTGCCATTAATTCCTCAAATTTTGTCAATAATTTTATATAGTTTTGCAAAATATAATTTTTTTTTGAAAGAAATATTATGAATGCAAAAAGTGTTAAGATTGTTTTTATGGGGACTCCAGAATTTGCAGTTCCTTCGTTAGAGGCTTTGGCAAAGGAGTTTGGTGTTGCACTCGTAGTTACAAATCCCGACAAGCCCGCAGGCAGAGGACTTAAACTTGTGCCTTCCCCTGTCAAACTCAAAGCAATGGAGCTGGGAATTCCTGTGCTACAACCCGAAAAACTCAAAGACCCCGCTTTCGTAAATGAACTGAAGCAAATCGAACCCGACATAATTGTTGTTATTGGATTCAAAATTCTTCCAGCCGAAGTATTCAAAGTTGCACGCATCGCCAGCTTCAATGTCCATCCAAGTTTGCTTCCGAAATATCGTGGACCTGCTCCAATAAATTGGACGATTATCAACGGCGAAAGAGAAACCGGATTGACCACATTCGTATTGCAGGAAGAAGTTGATGCTGGCAATATCATCTTGCAGTGGAAGTATCCCATACCCGAAGATTTCACCGCTGGGGACTTACACGATTTTCTCGCTCCAAAGGCTGGCGAAATCGCCGTCGAGACCTGCCGAGTTCTTTTGTCAGGTAACTATCAATTGTTCAAACAAGATGATAGATTAGCAACACGAGCCCCGAAAATTTATCCCGAGCAATGCGAAATCGATTGGGCAAAGGGCGCTGTGGAAATCCGAAATTTCATCTATGGCGTTTCTCCAACGCCCGGGGCTTGGTTCCTTTTGGATGGAAAGCGATTTAAAATTTTTCGCTGCAAATATAAACTCGAACCCCACCAGAACGAGCCGGGAAAGGTGATTATTCAAACAAATCAAATGTTGATTTCCTGCTCCGATGGATTTATAATCCCAACAGAAGTGCAATTCGAAGGAAGGAAAAAGATGAGCATCGAGGAATTTCTCCGAGGTTACCGATTGGCTCGTTGAAATTCCTTCTTTTTTGCTTCGATTACATCCTGCACTGCCGATTTGCGAATGGAATCGATAATTGCCGAAAATCGTTTTGAGTCCTTGTTCCTCAGTTCCCAAAAAGTATCTAAAAACTCACGAAATGAATATCCGTTTCGCTTCAAAATGTTCATCACTTCTTGATTTGCTTTAACGGAATCGGCAATAGAGTAACGGGCAATCAATATTTCTTTGTATGTTTTTATAAACTTACTCTCGTCGGAAGAAATTCCTTCTTTTGAGCAATAAGTGAAACCCAAAACAATTGTAAATAATGCCAATACTAACCAATGTTTCATATCATTCAGCAATTCTATTAAAGAAGTTATAAACGATTTTGTTTTCTTTATAATTTTTTAGTTCATTTGGAGTTCCCCGAGCGATAATTGTCCGCTGCGTTTTGTCGAGCATAATAATTCTGTGGGAAATACGGAGGATGCTTGCGAGGTCGTGGGTAACAACAATCATTGTTAACCCAAGAGCATTGTTAAGGTTCACGATAAGTTGGTCGAGCGAGGCTGCGGTCAGCGGGTCAAGTCCCGAAGATGGCTCATCGAAGCAAAGGATTGGAGGGTCGAGTGCAAGGGCTCGTGCAATGCCGGCGCGTTTACGCATTCCCCCGCTCAACTGCGACGGATAGTAGTTTTCGTAGCCTTCGAGCTGAACCAACTTGAGTTTTAGCCTTACTATTTGTTCGATTCTTTCATCCGAAATTTTAGTGAATGATTTTAAAGGAAGGGCGATGTTTTCGAACAGTGTCATCGAAGCAATTAGCCCACTGGATTGAAACAAAACGCCAAATTTACGGAGGATTTCCTCGCGTTTGCGTCCCTTCGCTGTTGTAAATTCTTCCCCGTCGATATAAATTTCCCCTGTTGTTGGAATTTCCAATCCAATGATTTGCCGAAGGAGTGTGCTTTTTCCACAACCGCTCCCACCAACAATGACAAAAATCTCGCCGGGATAAATCTCGAAGTTGATATCCTGCAAAATTTCGGTTTTATCGTACACAACAGAAAGATTATTCACTCGAACTATTGGTTCCATACCGTTCTTTTGCCATTTGTAAAGCTATTTTGACGAAACCGTTGGCTTTTTCGAGAAGTTCAATTGCTTCGCTCGAATTAACATTCCCAAGAATCATTACCAGAGCGACTTTGACTTTCCCATTGGCTGCTTTCAAAACTTTTTCAGCCGTTTGGTAATCGACATTGCATAAATCCATAATAATCTTCTTCGCCCGTTCACGCAATTTATTGCTCGTCGGCTGCAAATCGACCATCACATTCCCATAAGTTTTCCCCAATTTAATCATCGACGCTGTGGTAAGCATATTTAACACAAGCTTCTGTGCTGTTCCGCTTTTCATTCGTGTTGAGCCCGCAATCACTTCGGGCCCGACAACGGGGCAAATGTAAACATCGGCAACAACACCAAGCGATTTCACTTGCTCAACTGGGGCTGTTGCAACCAGAACCGTTGCGATATTTCTCTTCTTTGCTTCGAGCAGTGCCGATTTCACGAAAGGCGTCCGCCCCGAGGCTGCAATACCAACGACAATATCAGGAGGGGCAATTTTGTATTTTTCGATGACTTGGCTACCGGCGGCTTCGTCGTCTTCGGCTCCTTCTTTTGCTCGAAACACTGCTTCTTTTCCACCTGCAATGATACCTTGCACCATCTCGGGCGGCGTTCCAAAAGTTGGCGGGCATTCCGAAGCATCGACGATTCCCAGACGTCCGCTGGTTCCTGCTCCAATATAAAACAACCTTCCACCTTTGCGAAAAGACCCAACGATAAGTTCTACGGCTTGGGCAATGTTCGGTATCTCTTTCTCTACTGCAAAAGGAACGGTTTTGTCCTCTTCGTTAATCAAATGCAAGATTTCTTCTGTCGAAATGATGTCGATGTTTTTGGTCCTTGGATTGTTCTGTTCGGTCGCCAGACTTGAAATCTCATTGAAAATATCGTTATTACTCATATCCATTATGAATGTAAATTCAAAAATAACAAAATTGTTGAAATCACCTAAGCGCACTTCACCAAGATTTTGTTCTTTTGATTATTTTTGGTTTTGCAAAATGTAAATTTTCGATGGACATAACAATAATTGGATTTGGAAAGTTGGGACGGGCTCTTGCCCTCGAAAATTTAAAGCAGGGCAATCTCTATGCCATTGTTTCGCAACATCTTGGCAACACAACCGATGGCGAAACTTTTCGCAAAGAAAATGTTCTTGTTGTCCCAAATCTTGAAGATTTGCCCCGAGTATCGGATGTAGTTTTCATTTGCACTGCTGACCGAGATATCCCAAGAGCCGCCCAAAATCTTGCACAAAGATTTGGGAAAGCACTCGAAAGCAAAGTAATCATTCATTGCTCGGGGGCTTATTCAGACAAAATTTTAGAGGACTTGAAACGAGCGGGCTCCTATGTTGCATCGGCACATCCATTGCAAACTTTTTACTTTTATCGACCAGATATTTTTCAGAATATCTTTTGGATTGTTCAGACTGAAACTTTTGAAAAAATCGAAGGCGTTTTAAGAAAAATTGGGGGGACACCAATCCAAGTTGAATTCGACGATAGGCAGAGGGCAATTTACCACGCCTCGGCTGTTGTTAGTTCCAACTACCTTAATACGCTTATTCTGTTTGCCAAAAAGCTTATTACCCAAATCCCACTCGACCCAAAAGTCTTTATTCCTTTAATCCAACAAACTCTCGAGAACAATTTTGTGCACTTTTCGGAACCCGATTTTTTGCCTCTCACAGGTCCATTGGTTCGCAAAGATTTACCCACTATTGAAGAGCATTTAAAATCCCTCGACTCTAAACCCGAATTGCAACAAATATATCTGGAATTTGCCAAAATCACCCTGCTCCTTTGCAGAGAATTAGAAATTTTAACAGAAAATGAGTTCAAGGAAATTGTAAAGAAATTAAAAGTTTATAAAATCTGAAAATTCTAGTTAAGTATATTCATATTCTTCGAAGCATACATTTGTCCAAACCCATAGAACACAAGCAGAAAGAAGTTTAACCAGAGTACTTGCTCATCTTGGATGAATTGATTGATAAGCAAGTATTCGTAAAAATATTTCGAGACAATTCACTTTATCATTGAGTTCAATCCAACACAATAAATTTCTGAAACGAGTTGCCAATCTTAAGAAAATATAAACCACGAGGAAGATTTGCAATATCTATTCTTTCATTATCTATGGTTCCTTTTTGCACTACTTGTCCAAAGATGTTTGATATTTCATATTCATAAATATTATCTGCTCGCCCACTTAGGAATAACTTGTTCGTTGCAGGATTGGGAAAAACTGTAACTCTTTTCTGCTGATATTCACTAATGGAATTAGCATTGCCCATAATATCGTTCAATTTTTCCCATATTTGGTTGCACAAACTAATTGACACCTCGCCATCGTCGTCAGGCTTTTCGCCCATTCGAACAACCACCAAGCCCAAGCTTTTCGAAACACAAACAATTTGACCATTTTTCCCAAGCCCTGCAATCACATCCATTGGAGCATCGGGAAACAATGGTCCCGGGAACACAATTTGCAACGAGGGCACCATAAACGAAGATTTTCCATTAAGCCACCAAAGATAACCATAGGATTTATTTAGTGGTTGCGATGTATTTACCATTTCAATGAAATAGTTTCTATCTTTGAGCAAGGTATCTTTGTCCCAAATACAATCGTTCAAGAAAAGCAAGCCAAAACGAGCCATACTCCTTGCCTTGCTAAAAAATACATTGTCGTAACCAATAGTGTAAAAGAAACCATTTATTCCAGTTTTTGAACCAAGTTTTTGCTGTGTATAAACATTGATAGGTAATTTAGTTGCAGTTGACAAAACTTTCTCCAATAAGGTGTAGGGCGCATTGTGGTAAGCCCATCTCGTTCCTGCGTCGGCTTTGTAAACCAAACAAGTGTCGATTGTGCAATGATTATCGGGCACCCCATCATCGAGACCTGTTGTCATTGTAAGTTGGTGGCGGATTGTTATCTTATCTTCTTGTTCTTTGGTGCATTTCGTCCAACCCTCTCCCAAATACTTCGAAGTTCTGTCGTTAATATTAAGATAGCCTTCTTCCTGTGCTTTCCCAACGAGGAAGGCTGTTATTGTTTTTCCTGCCGATGCCCAATACCAAAGACTGTCTTGGGTAAATGTTCCAAAATATTTTTCCAGGACAATCTTACCATTTTTCAAAACAATAAAAGCTTTAGTATTTCTTGCTTCTAAAAAGTCGTATAAATTATTAATTTTCATAACATTCCACCCAAGCGTTTCGGGGGAAATTGTCTCCCAACTTTTTCCGTCAATAGGTGGAAAATAAATTTCATCAGCCCAAAGTTGAAATGCAAACAGAAAAAAGAGAACAAAAATTTTCTTCATAATTCCCCCATACATATAAAACTTAGACACACCAGAGACGGGAAAAGTTTAAAAAATAATTTTCACCTCACCACAACAAATTTTTCGGTGTAATTTCCAATTTGTATGAGATATAAGCCAACGGGCAAATTTGAAATATCAATGCGTTGTAGGGACAAATAATTATTTGCTCCTACGTTCATTACACATTCACCATAGGTGTTGTAGATTTTGATGTCGAGCCCACTTGTCACTTCTTCCAAAGGGAAATTTATGGTGATATAATCCGCTGCAGGGTTTGGGTAAATGACATTCCCGAAATCTTGCGAATCATTTACAAAAGTTGAAACATTCCTTGCCTCACCTGAATTAATATCTACCATAAGACTGGAAATATCTACGGCTTCGAAGTCGCTGCCTTTTATTTGTCTCAAAGTGTAAAGGTCATCCATATCCCATCGTTCATCGGGCACGCCACTAATGAACCATGCAGAGCCATTATCGGCAAGTATCATCCCATATTTTTTAAGTGCATTGGCTATTACTTTTGCCTGTGGACCCAATTTATCAATATTAAACGAACTTTTGAGTCTCATAACAATTCCCATTGGCGGATAATTTTCGTTGGTTATCGAGGATGCATAATGTCTTGCGGGCCAGAGATATTTTCTTTGGGTTTTGGGGGCAGTAAATCTAATCATATGATTAATCTCGCCCGCTTGAACTTCCTCGAATTTAACCAAGCCGGGGAATATCGCCAGTCCAGCAGCATCCGCCGAAGTCCAACCTTCGGGACGTAGTTCGTTTGAATTCAGATTGAATATAGCCCCCGAACCAGCACGCCAACTTTTATCTTCATTTTGATAGGCACTATATAGTTCGTATAAAACACATTCATTCGTGTCGATAATCAATATGTGTCTATCGCCAGTGCTTTCGTTTCCCCCTTCAATAGGTGGGTTATCGGGAATTGGATAACCAGCGGTATCGCTTTCGTCGGAATATTCAAACTGAACTTTTACTTTTTTCTGATTGGAACCCACTAAAACATAGGGTATTCCAATTGGTGCACCATTCCATACCCCCGAACCGAAATCATTCCTTAAACTAAGTCCTGCGCCAATTGTGTTAATATAATCATTCGATTTAGGGTGCACAGGCAAGTTGTCGACAGGCGTATTCCAAATATTGTTTTTTGGGAAAACATAGCAGTTTTTAATCGTGGGTTGCGACAATGCAAAGCACGAAACCAAAATCATAAATAAAAACCCAACATTTTTCATCGAACCACCAAAAATTTTAGTATAATTTTCAAAAATAATAAAGTATTAAACAAAATAAAGGGCGAAGATGGGTAACTTGCCAAAAATAAGACATCGGATGTTTGCGAAACCTCCGATGTCTGAAAATACTTGTAGGGGCGACCGGCCGGTCGCCCCTACGGAATACACTAATTTATTTTTTAGATTGCTTGGGCTACGCTCCACTTCACAAAGGAATAGGAATGTTTCCCTTAACAACGTGGTGAAACTTTACAATTACCAAACCTGAAATTTCAAGAAAAGTCAATATAAAAGCGTAAATATCAGCAATGTAAATCCAACCTTTTTCCTGATTATTGTGTAGTTGATTTAGAAAACTAATAATTGGTCGTTTTTCATAAATTTCGTAGTAGACTTCTCCACTTGATTTATTGTAAAGTTCCGGTTTCACCTTCTACAAATAATTGAATTTGTTTTTCGGTTTCTTTTTAATGATTGATTTTTACAGAGGTATTAGAATTTCAGTAGCTAACAAAATCATTTCCTTGAAGTTTATTATGACATTCAAGTGAAAATTTTTCTGTTTTGTTGCTAAAAAATATTTTTATACGATAAGAAAAAAACCAGAATGGGCATAAACAAATGTTATGTCCAACTCCAAATATCCAATATCTCTATGTAAAAACGAAACCAAGATTGTGCTTTCTTTCTTATTCCAACTCATAACTTTCGGCTTCTATTGTATAAATGGTATAATATGGGATCACGCCGTTCGTTATTTGGTTATGAATATTTTGAATAAATCTAAGTTCTTCTTTATAATGCTCTGTATTTTCCTCCCCTTTGTGATTTTCTTTCATTCTTTCTTCCCACTTCTTCACCATTTTCTCATCCATTTTAATAGGAATTAATTTCCCTGTAACTTTTACCTTTTTCCCAATAATTGAAGTATCAACTGACGAAAATTTGTCCCCTAATTCAATTTTAATAAATTGATTTTCGTTTTTCCCAATTATTTTAAACCGTTTCCCTGAATGTTTACATACGTGCTCAATAATTCCTTTTATATGAACCATTTTGTTTGCTAAGGAATCTCCATGTGCAAATACATCATCAACTGATAAATAAATCATAGTTTCTTTCGAGTTTTCTGTTTGATTGTTTGTTTGCTTGCATACGTTAGTATAATTTAATACTGCTGCAAATACGAAAATTGAAATAACTCTATTCATATCTTCTTTTTAAAAGTTAAACAATAATAAAATTTTGAAATTTCTTCCCATTGCTGGTATATACGAGCCGAATGGCTGATAATCATTATCGAAAATGTTTTTCACAATAAAGCGAAGTTTCGGGTAACCGGGTAATGAATTTGAGTTTAAACCTAATGAAAAGTTAAAAACAGTATGCGGAACCGACGGAATGTAGCCCCAAGGTCCGCCCTCGGTTCCTTCCTGAATTGATGGTATTCTGTTTTGAGCAGCCTCATACTCTGCTTCAAATTTCAGAGAATAACCCGTAAGCCATTTTTTGTTGACTAACCCGTGATAATCAATTTCGACTGTTATTTTAAAAGGAGGGACACCAAACAGAGGTTCGTTTTTTTGGTTTGACAAATCAATCCCATACTCATAGGCAGCACCTAAACCAATATTCAAGGTGTTTGAAGGTGCAAACACATTATTGAAACCATAAGATGCCGACACTTCACCACCCATTAATTTTGCCTTGGTATTCTTGAAGGTAAAATCCATGTCAGGGTTGTTTGCGACTGGCACATTATTTATAAAATCTTCTAACAAGTTATAGAAGAGCGCAAAATCATATTTTAATTTTTGGTTTAGTGCAGTTCCCCTAAAACCTACATCAAAGTTCCAACTATATTCCGGCAACAAATCAGGATTTCCTGCTAGTATTCCCTTACAACTTATTGTCTTCGTAAAAAGTTCTTCGGCAGTTGGCATACGAAATGCTCTGCCAACATTGAACGAAAAATGGGTATTTTCATTAAAGGAATATACCATACCTGCATTACCACTAATAGCATTTCTGTTTTCAACTCTTTCGGTGTTTTCAAAACTTTGGCCTTCAATAACTTCGGCTATATCATAGCGAATACCCGAAACAATTCTTATTTTTTTGCTTATGTCCCATTCATCCTGCATAAATATTCCAATATTTTGCTGTCCCGCATTCGAATTTCCTTTAATTAGCCCGTGTGTATTATAGTAGTAATCAAATACTTCTGCTGGATTATCTAATCGGAAAATGTACCAGTCAACCCCAGTAGTCAATTTGTTGGTTTTAGCGATATTCAGAACGGTATAAAACGTTCCGCCCCCGTAATTGTCTTTATAATGAACCAAATCGAGCGAAGATAATTTATCACTTACCGTACTATATTTATACTGATAATAATCTCGCCAACCTTTATCATAATACAGATTCAAATTTACTGACTCAACAAATTTTTTGGGAGAATAAGTGTAAACAATATCAGAATGTAAATTTTCTTCTTTGTTTCTTACTTTAGTAAATCGCTTTGTTGGGCCATTAAAACCTCTAGGTTTTCCCCAATCGCCATAATGATAGTTTGTATTTAGTATAATTTTATGTTTGTCAGAAAATTTATAACCTATATTTATAGCAATATCTCTATCTTCAACATTACTATTTTCGGCAATTTCGCCATTGCCATAAACCATATTATCCGTTTTTCTATATTTCGCATTCATTGAAATCCCAAACTTTTCTTTTTTATGGCAAAGCTTTATAATTTCTAAAAATTCGTTATTGTTGCTTCCATACCCTGAATGTAACTGAATGCTGTTTTTGTTGTCGCCAAAAGGGTCATTGCTAATTACATTGATAATTCCTGAAATAGCACCGCTACCATAAATAACGGAAGCCGGGCATTTAATAATTTCAATATTTTTGGTATCATAAATATTCATGTCTTGCCCAAAGTACCCACCCGGAAAAGTGCCAATCCGTCGGTTGCCGTCTTTCATAATAATTAGGCGGTTCGAGGATAGACCACGAAGAATAATGGGTGAATGATACTCCCATATCTGCGTAATTCCTGGAGTAGAAGCAACCACATCAATCAGGTTTGAATTCATATTATCCACAATTTCCTGATGAGAAATAATGTTTGCAGGGGTTGTGAGTTTTTCTAACGGTTGCTCATATAAACTTGCCGAAATAACTACTTCGCCAAGTCGTATCGCTTTCGGAGTAAGATAAATACTTATATGGCCAGAAAACAAACTGTCAGCAATGATGATTTCTTTTTTTTCATAGTTTATATGACTTACAATGATGACAGTTTGTTTTTCCAAGGCAATACTTATTTTAAACCGCCCCATTGCATCTGTTGTTGTTCCAGTTGGTGTGTTTTTTACTGAAATGTTGGCAAATGGAACTGGCTTTTTATCGGTTTCGTCGTAAACAGTTCCATTTATTAATACTGTATTTTGTGCCAATAATAAATTCGTATACACATAACACATCACAAAAATTAAAAATTTAATAATTATCCTTAGCAAATAACTCATATAGTTTAAACTATTTTACAAAATCCCACTCAATTGAAATATATCCTGTTGGAGTTGGTGCTAGGTTAGCAGGAAATTGAGTAACAATAAATTTTACAATTTTACCTTCTCGAGTTTGTATTATCCATATTGGTTCATCGCCAACAATTGTATTACTGGCTGCATCATTCCATCTTTGCCCAATAACTAATTTGTTTAATTCTTGCATTAAATTCTGCATAAGAGGTTTTCCAGTAGTTCCGACTGGAACATTTGCTAAATTAAAACTTGAGTCATCGGGCTGTAATGTGTAGTTTTTAATATTTGTACTATTTAAGTTTAAAAAAGCAGAATAGCCTTTACATGTAGTATCAATAGTTGAATAATTTACTGCTTTTACTGTCTTATATAATTGAATAAATGGTACACCCACTAAACTCCCGTCAGGTTTCTCTGCTTTAATTGCTTTCACTACTAAATCATACTCAAAATCTGGTACAGATAGGGAATCCATATAATTTGCTCCCCCCTTTTGGCCATGGTATTCAAAATCAAAACCAACACCCCCGGGATTTCGGTTGGGACAAATCAAATACGGGTTTTTTAAACTTACAAATTGGGTTGGTGCTGGCGTTGGGTTATCTATTTTGTCTTTTTTACATGAGGTAAACAAAATACCTCCAAAAGCAAAGGCAACGATTGCGAATACTAAATTTCTTAATGTTTTCATTTTTACTCCTTTATTTAGTTTAACCCGAATTATGCATTAGAAATATCCAAAGGGGGAGAAAAATTATCGATATTTTCAAACAATCCCTTAATCCAAGCTCTTCTTTCTGGCTTAAAGGATAGTTTAAGGATTACTTTTCTGCCTTTTCTAACTAACCAACCCCCTAATGCAATGCATTGGAAATAAATTGTCGTCATTCGTCGTACTCTTTTATCTTTTAAGGCAATCAATCTAAACAAAGCCATTATGTTATATACGAACAATGCGAATCTAAAAGCAGCCTCTGTTGCATAAAATTCTTTTGAACTAAATCCTGTAATTGCAAAATCATATTTTAATTCCTTTATCCTATTTTCTGAATCGCTACGCTTCCTATATATCTCCCATACAGTATAAGGTGGTAAATCAGTATTAGTTACCAGTATATTGTATCTGTAAACTCTACCATTACTTATTTCTGGGAACAAGGGCATTATTTCAACTCCTGTCGACTCTGGATATATTTTTACATCCTTCCTTACCACCACAAATCTTCTCTCCGTCTTCCAACTATTAAGTCTGTATTTAATCTCTGATACTTCTATTCCTTCTTCTATTGGTATCCACTTCAATTGACTGATAAGTAGTTCCTTCAATGGTTTATATAACCTTGCACTGATTATAATAATTTAAAACCTTACTCTCTAAATATTCCAAGCATTTTTCACTGAAAAATCCACTATCTGCTCGAACTAAACCTATGTTTCTTTGTCCAACTATATCTATTATCTCTATACCCTCGTATCCCCTGTTTGAACCAGGTTGTGGTAATGGCAACTCTCTTAATTCTTCCTCTAATCCTACCTCGCAAACAACGCTGATATTAATCTTAACCCTCCCCACGGACTTACCTGTTTATCTGTAAACTCATACTCTAACTGCTCAACTTTTTTAGTTAATTCTTTCATCCCTGCAACCTATTATTTTTGTTAAAATTACAAAAATTAATTTTTTTTAATGCATATTTCGGGTTCAACAAAATTAGAAACACTATCCAGATTTTGTCTGATAAGGATTTTCCTGATTAGTCATAATAATTTTGATATTTTATAAAGGTTTAGTCCATAAGGATTTTCAGAATTGTCGGCAAGACAATTAGCAACAAAGGTAAGGCAATTGTAAATCCACCAATGATTGCAATCGCAAGTGGTTGATGCATCTGCGCACCGGTTCCAATGCCAAGAGCTAAAGGAAACAAAGCCACAATAGCACCGAGAGCTGTCATAAGATTTGGTCTTAATCTTGTTGAAATTGAATGAACAATAGCTTCATCTTTCCTGATATTATTTTTTTTCGCATCAATAAATTGTAGGATTGTAAAAATTGCATTTTCACCAATGATTCCAACAATCATCACGATACCTGTATAACTTCCAACATTAAGTGGAGTGCCTGTTATAAAAAGTGCAGCAACACTTCCCGCAATTCCAAGAACTGCCAAAAACACAACTATTAAAGAAATTTTAATATTTCTGAACAAGAATAAAATTACAG